>JGI26465J51735_1000972_pt1 | contig 10719 bp, 8 predicted proteins | sample PerSpoBPS_BMetaG_FD_51735 | JGI IMG/M metagenome (IMG submission 51735) | reverse complement strand
TATAGATTTTACTATATCAAAGCTTAAGAATTTAAAGTATATATTTATCATATATAAAATAGCCTCTTCTCATGAATGTATTCTAGCAGATGGAGGAGAGAGCTGAGATCTTTAACTCCAATTATACTGTTTTAAACCAACTACTGCCTATAAGGTATCGGATATAGAGGGGTTTATGTCCTGCTTACAACTGAAAAGTCTCATCTTTCAAGATTGAGATGGAATGAGTTTAAGTTGTGATTTATAATGTTAAGAGTGAGCTGCTCAATGTGGGAAGGAGATCCGATGGTCCTACCGGAGCCGTGGCCTCCCAACCCCTAAACTGTTATGCCTCTAGGGATGGAGGATTCTGAGAGGTTATGTGTAGGCTTCCAAGCGGAGATTCGATAAACAGTCTGGGGAGAGGCGTTAAGGTCTCTTGAGGGTGTGGGGGATCTCGTCCTTTCAAAAAGCGAGGAGGGAAGTTATTCTGCATACTCTGTGTTTTTAGGTTTCTAAACCACTTCTACCTTGGAGGGTTGCTTTTTGGCTGGGTCTTTGGGTTTAGTTGTTAGCGATAGGGATGTTGTTGGGCCTTGGTCTCTTTATAGGGTCTCTGGTTTTGATGATGTTTTTAAGGTTTTCTCCGTTGTTAACGAGGAGGGGCCTGTTGTTTTTGTTTTTGATGGTGTTTGGGGTAGGGTAGGTGATTTTCTTAGGATTGCTAGGTTTAGGGGTTTCAACATGTTTTACCTTGATTTTGTCGATGTTGGCGTTGAAGGAAGGCTTCTTGGCGGTGTTGTTGGCTTAGATGTTGTTGTTTACGCTAGGCTTCTTAGGCTTAGGTTTTCTGATGCTTTTAGGGCTCCTGTTAGGTTTAGTCTTGGTAAGGTTGTTAGTAGGAGGGATCTTGTGAGGGCCGGCCCTGTGGCTGCGCTGGAGTACCTAGACAAGCCTGTTGTTGACGGTGATCTCTGCTCTAGTCTAAAGGGTTGTATTATGTGTGTTAACTCTTGCCCTACACGAGCTCTATCGGGAAAGCCTCCCTCAGTTGACTACGATAAATGTACTCTCTGCGGTCTATGCTTCAGCATATGCCCTGTTGAGGCTATACACTCCCCCCAGTTGACCCCTAAGGCTGTTGAAGCATTCATAGCGGCTATTAGAGAGTCTGTGGGGGAGTCGTTGAACGTTGTGATAGTAGAGTATGAAGCTCTACAAGATCTATCCATGGAGCTGGTGGACGGCGGGGTGCAACCCACAATTGTAATCCCAGTATGGTCTCTAGCAGAGATCACACCCCTAGCTCTACTCAAACTATCCTATCACGGTTTCACACCAGTTATCTACGATAAAAGAGGGGTTAGCCTAGAGGGTGTTCTGGCAGAGCTCGCAGGACTAGGCGTTATCAGGATAGCTAGGAGCTTGGAGGAGTTAAAGGCTAAGATTAGAGAGGAACCTCTATTCAATGTGGGAGAAGCGGATATAACAGCAAGGGGCTACGCGCTAAAAGTCCTGGAAAGGGTTAAGGAGAGGGCAACCCTAAACTTCCCCGGAGCTGGACACCTAGAAGTCGATGAAAGCCTATGCACGCTATGCGGTGCATGTACTAGAACATGCCCTACGAACGCTCTAACAGTACTCGAAGAGGAGACAGTAAAACTCACGTTGAAGGTTAACGAGTGTATAGGGTGCAGAGAGTGTGAGATAACATGCCCAGAGGGAGCAATAAAGGTTAAATGGGCTTTCGAGAGAGGAGTGCTAGAGAGAGCACTAGCAGAGTCGCCTATAGCGAGATGCGTGAAATGCGGAGCCCCGCTAGGGCCCGAAGCTCTAATAGCATCTGTGGAGAAGAAGTTGGGAATAACAGGTGATATAGCACAAAGGCATACAAGGCTATGCGTGAACTGTAAAACACTTTCAATCCTAGAGGGCTCTCTAAAACCAAGTCCATAACATGAGAGTAACAGCCGTGCTCACCATAATCTAGTAGAGACCACAAATACCCAAAATACAATAACAGTAGACAAGCCCCGTGGAGTTAAGATCGTAACCCTAGAGGTACCTAGATTTATCTATAGGGTCATAATAACCTATCTCCTCGTAAAGGTAAACTAGATACTTTATACAGCCTCATTAGAGTTAAAGCTGGCTTAAGTTTATCTATGAACTTCTTAAAACTTTCATTAGGTCCTTTAGTTTGGTAAGGAGTTTCATAAGCCTCTAAGTTCTATGTTCGCAACCCTGTCAGATAGAACCTTTACTAGGTTCGGACCCCCTACTAGCTGGGGTGGTGATGGGCTTTTCAACCCTAGCACCGCTTACGCTAGGGCGCTGTTACGTTGCGAGAGTGCATCGCTTCGCGTATAGAGGTTAGGTGGCGTTATGGCTCGATGGAGGCCCGTGAGACTCGAGCGAAGCCGGTGAACCCACGCTTATATCCAACCCTATTAACAGAATACCATCAAGTAATGTTAGCGGGGAAAGCTATCTAGAAGGGTTCGGTTNATCTAAGTGTTGTTAGGATGGGGTGTGGTGTAGAGTTATAACATGAGAATGACGTTCCGGTAGGATTGGGTGTTTAAAGATGGTGGAGTGGGGGGTTATTTGGTTAAGCCTTGTTATTTACCTTTGAATTTCGGCCTTCTCTTTTCTATGAACGCTGTTACACCTTCTATCACATCTTCTGTTGAGAACAGTATTCCAAAGAGCTGTGATTCTATTGCCAGCCCGGACCATAGGCCGGCTTCTAGCCCCATGTCTACCGCTATTTTTGCTGCCATCAGCGCTAACGGTGGTTTCTCTGCTAGCTTTAACGCTAGGTTTCTAGCTTCCTCATCTAGGGCTCCNGGTTTAACTACCTTGCTTATAAGGCCCATTTTATGGGCTTCAACTGCTGGTATGAAATCACCTGTCATGATGAGCTCCTTAGCTTTAGCAGGTCCAACTATCCTGGCGAGTCTCTGTGTAGCTCCAGCGCCTGGTATGAAGCCGAGGTTTATTTCTGGCTGTCCTAGCATAGCGTCTTCTGAGGCTATTCTGAAATCAGTGCTTAGGGCTAGCTCTAGACCGCCGCCTAGAGCGTAGCCGTGTATAGCGGCTATCGTGGGTTTGGTGTAAAACTGTATCTTCAAGGTTAACTCTTGGAATTTCCTTGAAGCTTTCATAGCTAACAGAGGGTTAATNCCAGCGAAAGCCGTTACATCAGCTCCGGCGCAGAACGCTCTACCATTACCTTTAAAAACTATAACTCTCACATCCGGGTCCTCTTCGAGATCGTCTAGAGCTCTACCAATCTCCTCAATCATCTTAGGGTTTATGGCGTTAAGCCTTTCAGGTCTGTTAAGCACTATCCATGCTATGGGCTTCTCCTTCCTCACAATAATAGTCTCTTTGACAGCCTCCTCTATAACAGCGTACTTGTAGAACCCTTCACCACTCTTTCTACCAAGCTTACCCTCCCCCACCATCTTCACGAGTAGAGGGTCTGGCTCTAGGAACTCCAGCCCTGTTTCACCTTTCACCCTCCTTATGCTCTCAACAATCCTGTCAATACCTAGCTCGTCAGCGAACTCGAACACACCCTTAGGCCACCCTAGGCCAAGTTTAACCGCAGTCTCAATATCCTCTTTAGACGCTATACCCTCTCTCAGCAGGTATGCAGCCTCATTGACGGCTAGGGATAGGAGTAGAGCTGGGTCAGCCTTACCAGCTAGCTCCCTCCTATGGGCTGGTTTAACAAACTTACCTGGCTCAGGGTACTTGTAGAACCCTTCACCACTCTTAACTCCATACCTCCCACTCCTATACTTCTCCTCGAACAACCTACAAGGGATCCCCTTAACACCCCTCTCAGCCATAGCTGTTGAGACGAGATAGAAAACGTCTATCCCACTGTAATCAGCTAGCTCGAACACGCCCATTGGGAAGCCTAGGGTGTAGAATACCGTAGCATCAACGTCCTCTACGGTAGCCAGACCTCTCTCCACCATGTAACAAGCTGTATTCATAAGCCTGCCTAGAATCCTGTTGACGATGAAGCCCGGCACATCTTTATTAACAACCACTGGGGTCTTACCAAATCTTCTTGAAACCTCTACTGTAACCCTAACAACCTCATCGCTCGTACTAGCCCCTCTTATAACCTCCACTAGGGGCATGAGCACCGGTGGGTTGAAGAAGTGCATACCAACAACCCTTTCAGGCCTCCTAGTAGGCTTAGCTATCTCCGTTATAGGCAAGCTACTAGTATTAGTAGCTAGAATAGCGTCCTGAGGTGCATACCTATCAGCAAACTCGAAGAGGGACTGTTTCAACTCAAGCTTCTCAGGTATAGCTTCAACCATAAACTGACTCTGGGTTAACACTGAAGCTAGATCCTGGGACCAGCTACCATCAGGGTTAACGCTTATAACAGGTGTAATCCTGGATATAACGGTGTCAACAGGCTCTCTGAGAACGCCCCTCTCAGAAAGCTTGCTAAGACTCCACCTAATCCTATCTAGGGCGCCCCTTAATATGTCCATGTTTACATCAGCGATGTAGACCTTAAACCCGGCTATGGCCGCAAGCTCGGCAATACCGTGACCCATAGTGCCGGCACCAACTACGGTGAAAACCCTTATATCCTCAACTCGAACCATGGCCAGCACCGGTAGATTTTGTAGTGAAGCTTATATTTAAATCTTATCAATCTACCAGTCTAAGCTCAGAGAAACCTTTCATTAACAAATTAAAGGCTTTACTCAAACTAGAAGGTCTTAGGTGTTTGGTATGAGTGAATATCTCAGTAAGTTGAAGGAGATTATAGAGGCTGAGGTAGCCAGGTATGGTTTAAGGGTAGCGTCGACTGGGAGAGATTCGATTAATTTATTGAGGGGAGGCGATGTAATCATGTCAGTAAGAGATACCAGGGATTACGTGGAGCTCTCTTACCGNGGTAAAAAATACACCTATGATAAGTGGTATACGAAACCAGAGCATTTAGCAACAACCATAATAAACACTCTAAAGTTCCAGGAAAAAGCTGGAGAGGGGTCGTAACGGGAGCTCCTAAATAAACTCATACACCGCCCTCCTAGGATCAACTATTTTAAGGTTTAATAGCTAAATAACCTATACTAGGGTAAGGTGTTACACTTGTTAAATCCACCTAAACCCCTAGTTGTGATTGTGGATATTGATAACGACATATCAGAGGTTCTAGGCGTTAGTATTGTGAGAGGCGAAGATGATGTTTTAAAAGCTGCTCTCACATACTCTCAGGAGAGGCCTGAGGACGCAGATTTAAACGCTATCTTCACAGGCCTTAGCCTCTATAGGAAGCTTAAGTCTAGGGGTAGGGATGTTGATATAGTTATTGTTGGCGGTGATAGGAGGGATATTGTCGAAGCCCAGGTCAGGGTTAAGGAGAGGGTTAGGGATGTTGTTAAAAGCTATGATGTCCCGGTAGAGCTTTATATTGTAGGGGACGGCCTCGACGAGATTATGGTAGCGGAAGTCCTAGGTGATGTAGCCCCCGTAGCAGCCGTTAAGAGGGTTATAGTTGAGCAGCACGCGGGGGTTGAGACTAGCTATGCACTACTACTAAGGTATATTAGGAAAGCACTAGAGGATCCAAGATACTCTAGATACGCTCTCGGGATCCCAGGGTTTATCCTGTCTGTGACAGCCCTCCTCCTCCTATTAAACCTCATATCCATCGCTGTTAAAATAGCCCTCCTCCTCCTAGGGTTTATCATGGTGGTTAAAGGGTTTAACCTAGAAGATCGTGTAGCTGGGTTTGCAAGTAGGATGTGGGAGGACTTGAGGGAGATGGCTCACATTAGGTTAGCATCTCTAACACTACTAGTAGTATTATCAGTAGGAGGGGTTCTAGTAACATACTATAGTTATAAGACCGTAGGGCTAGGAGACGCTCTAGTCACCTTACTAGGCTTAGGAATACCCCTAGGGCTTATAGGGGCTACACTATACATCCTACTCGGTAACGTTGTAAGAGAAGCAGTTAAAGGAGACCTAAGAGTATTGAACTCCATAGCTGTAGCTCTCATACTCATCTTCAGCGCTGCAGCATTCCACAGCCTTGGATCAAGCCTAGATCAAGAGCTCCTAGACAAAGGAGTAACGGTGTCAGAAGCTATAATCAACGCATTACTCTACAGTAGATTCATACCAAACATAGTACTTGGTGTAGTTCTAGCAGGGCTCATAGAACTAGTAATGAGGATTATAAGATGACCTTCCTCGGAAGCGAGCTCCAAGGTATAAGGTGCCGAAGGGTTTAAAGCACTTCGCTCTCCTACACAGCCATTAAATGATGGCAGTCTACGTAAACTTGTATAAAAACTCAAAACAATGACAAGAGCGTTGAAGCCGAGGAGCNAGCAGGCGGTAGCGAACNAGNCTTTACCACTCTAACAGGGTAAAAGCACGAGCCTGAGTGGGTAGCATATTACCTAGAAATGCTAGCCTTACGGAGAAGAGGGTAGCGATGGAGACCCCGCCTTAGTAAGGAAACCGTCTTAGTATATGAGGGGTTAAGAGCTTACATGGTTTGGAGCCAGCCGATGTGCTGCGACGACCTCGGGTGCACTCCGGAGGCTCTGTNTGATAGCTATGCCCAGAAGGTACCCCGCTTGGGCTTCGCCTAGATAGGAGCTCCTATAAACCGTTGGGCTCAACGGCCACCTAGAACCCATAGGGATCATGCCTCCATGAGGGAGGTTGAAGTCCCCCGGTGGTCGCAGGAGAGCCNCTTTGGGTCAATGATAAGTTGGTCACGAAGACGGTAAGCGTGAAAGAGCATCAACACTCACTGGGGGANAAGCAGTGTACGTACTTCTAGGTGATCGAGCCCATTAGAGTTGTTGGGATGCTGGATGGCGGGGGGCTATTTTAGTGTAAAGAGCTAGTGAGTATTGTTACTTTCCGAAGTTTCTTCTTTGTCTTTTGAACCATTGTATTGCTTGTTCTAGTTCTCTTCTCGTCAGATCGGGCCATAGGGTGTCTGTGAAGTAGAGCTCCGCATACTCCACTAGTAGTGGGAAGAACCCGCTTATCCTCCTCATTCCTCCTGTTCTAATTACAAGATCTATTGGTGGTAGTTTTTGTAGTTGTTTAAGGTTGTTTGATTTGAGTTGAGAGAGCTCCCACCATATGCTGTAGCATAGGCCTATGTGTANGGTTCTCCTCCCTCTATTATATTTTTCAACTAGATCTTGGATCTTGTTTCTCAGCTTATCCGGGATTAGTGTTAGGTCGCCTGACACCATTAGTGATGTATTATATTCTTCTAGGATCTTATCCTCCTCTATATCCACTACAGCTTTCTCGAGTATCTTCATCAACACTCCCCTCTCTACATCGTCTCTCCTAACACAGTTATCGTAGCTCATAGCGTAGACGGTCAAGTACCTGATGTTGTAATCAAAGAGGTGTCTTGCGACCTCCTTTAGCCTAGCATACCCGGCTTCGTAGGCTTCATGTAATGTTAGACCCCTGGATTTAGCCCAACGTCTATTACCATCAGGTATTATACCTACATGTAATAGCATCTCCAATACACCCTAGTGGTAGGCGGTCCCAGATAGTGTACCTTTTAGCATATTAGCATTAGAGGGGTTTAAAAATGTAAAGGGGTTGGAGGTGGCTTGCCTTTAGATGGGCTCTAGGATTATAATTGCTATCGGAAGTCTTAACCCTCTCAAGGTTAGAAGTGTGGTGAGGGTGTTCTCTAGGTTTGCAGATGTAGATGTGATAGCCGTGGACGTACCTACAAGCATTCCCAGACAACCAGTAGGCTCAAGGGATATAGTCCTGGGAGCTCTAGAAAGGGCCCTAGGAGCACTCAACCTAACCCCAGAAGCCTCCTTAGGGGTGGGGATTGAAGCGGGCCCTATGGAGTTCTATAGTAAAACAGGGTTCCTGGAAACCCAGGTAGCAGTTATAGTTGATAGGAACTGTAAAGCCTCAATAGGCTTAAGCCCTTCATTCGAGTTAGACCCCAATACGGTGAGAAGGATGATGATGGGAGAGGAGCTCTCCCAAGCAGTACAAATCCCAAGACATTTAGGTGATATAGGAGAGCTAATAGGCTATATAGGCTACATAACACAAGGGCTAGTTACTAGGCAAGATCTAACAGAAGCAGCGGTGGCAATGGCCCTAACGCCTAGACTTCAAAAGCCAGAATGGCTATTAAGTGTAGAGGAGTTGATAGAAATGCTAAGTGTTAAACCACTATACGAATGTCTCAGAGCTGTTACTCAACAGGCAGCCGACCACAGCCTATGATAGAATACTCACTCTCCAGAGGTAACAGGTCTAAAGGGGCTATGAAATCTTATGACCTCTCCCCGCTCTGCTAGGAGGAGCTATGTTTGCCTTATATCATGTTGTGCTCGGTGCTAGTATGTATCTTACCATGCTTCCATCTGGGCTTTTGAAGTTTAGTTCAAGTGGTTTATCCGTTGAGAACATCAGTTCTATCGACTCAGCTATCTTTGTTAGGTTTAGTGTGCTCTCTAAGTATGTTATGTCGTAGCGCGCTTTTGAGGGGGTTTTAACCTCTAGGTCTATGAGGGCTGATGACTCTCTTGTTAGTTTAAGGGTTACTTTAGGCCCTGTTTCTCCACCTGATCTTATCACTATCTGGCTCTCGTCAGCGTCTATCTCCACCACATCTGATGTAGCTCTTATATCAGACACAGCTTTCTTCACCACATCCCCTATGACTATTGCTTTAACATCGTGTTCAAGCCTAACTCCTCCTAGCTCCTCAACTGCAACCTCCAGGTTTGGGAGTAGGAATCTCCTGTTTATAGCTCCTTCTATACTAAGCAGGACTTTATCCTGGGCTACTTTCATCTCGATGGGGTTACCTTTTCTACCCTCTAGTACATCCTCTAAGACTTTAAGGTTAAACCCNACATCTACAAGCTCTCTATCCTCCTCGATCTCATATTCTAGGAACGCCTCTTTTGGGATGTGGATCTCGATATACGCTACCTTAGCCGGGTCCATCCCTATTATCTTGAGGCCTGTGCTTGTCAGCGTGAATTTAGCTTCATCTAGTAACTTTGATAGCGCTACTACGAGCTCCTTAAACGTCTTAACATCGGGGTACTTAACCCTAGCTACTGGGTTTTCAATTTCAACTTCTAAACTCATAGCTCTAACCCCACTACTATTTATCTATACAAGCTTTTATAAAGGATCTAGCTTACACTAGCTCCAAAGCTAGAGCTGCGGCCCCGCCAAGACCGTGGCATATCGATGCAACCCCCCGGGTACCGCCTCTAGTCTCAAGGACGTTAATCAACTCNATTACTAACCTAGCCCCGCTAGCCCCTAGCGGGTGCCCTACAGCTATTGCACCACCGTGAACGTTAAGCCTCTCATAGGGNACGCCTAACATCCTGTTCATGAGGAAACTGTTAACNGCNAAAGCCTCATTATTCTCCCAGAAGTCAACNCTATCAACACTCCATCCAATTGAATCTAGGAGCTTTCTCACAGCATACACTGGAGCTACAGGGAACTCCCATGTATCAACGCCTACGTAGGTGTGACCCACAACCCTAGCTTTAACCTCTAAGTTTAACCTCCTAACACCTTCATCTGATGCTAGTAGTACCACAGCGGCACCATCGCTAATCTGGCTTGAAGTAGCCACTGTATGAGGGCCCTCATTTGTAAATACTGGTTGTAAAGACCTTAAATCATCTAGCTTAATATCCGCTCTAACCCCTTCATCGAAGTCTAAAACCACCTTACCATCACGTACTACAGGGACAACATNCCTCTTCATAATACCGAGTTTCCAGGCTAAGGCAGCCCTCATATGGCTCTCAAAGGCAATCCAGTCCAGCTCCTCCCTAGGCGCCTCATACTTCCTAGCGGTCATATCAGCCTCCTCNCCCATAGTATAGCCTAGTAGTGGGTCTAGGAGGCTATCGTACACCATAGCGTCGAAAACCTCACCCCTACCTCTACTCAATACGAGATGGCGTACACCCCACCTATAAGAGCTAGGTATTATGAATGGGGAGTTGCTCATAGACTCCATGCCGCCAGCGATAACAACATCGTATGCTCCACTAGCAATGTACATGCCACCAGTTACTATAGCAGCCATACCACTAGCACAGACCATATCCACGTTCATAGAATCAACGTTTTTTGGAATCCCCGCTTTCAAAGCAGCCTGCCTGGCAGTATTCATCCCAGTCCCAGCTCTTATAACATGACCCATTACCACGAAGTCTACAGAAGAAGATTGAATACCAACTCTATCCAGGAGATTCTTTATAGCATAAGCTGCTAGATCAACAGCGGTGAAATCCTTAAGACTCCTACCAAACCTACCAATAGGTGTTCTAACACCGTCAACAATATACANATTCCTCAAGCTACCACCATTATATCTATTGCTAAAAGAAGATTAAATAGTGATGTATCTAGCTAAATTCGACAAAAGTCTAACAACAAAGAGCTCTGCCACCCATACCGGGATGGGGGGGAAGTATTGTTATTTAGTGGATGAAGTGAAGAGCCAGCGGAGGGGATTCTAGGAAACCCGCTGAAACCACGACTCCCAACCCTGAAAAGTGGAATCAAGAGATAAGGATGTCGAGGGAGGACGCTGAAGCCAGTAGTGCTAGGAAGGGTTTATTAGATGGAAACTATTATAGTATTACGTAACCCAGAGTTTCATCGCGGACTTCGAGGAGCTCTTCA
>JGI26465J51735_1000931_pt1 | contig 11030 bp, 11 predicted proteins | sample PerSpoBPS_BMetaG_FD_51735 | JGI IMG/M metagenome (IMG submission 51735) | reverse complement strand
TAGGCGGTAGTAGAGCTGGCCCAAGGGACGGCCCTGGGGCTCCAGAAGCGCTCCCCGCCCCTCGAGGGCCAGACCCTGGGCGCTGTCCCAGAGAAGCCGCGAAGGGACCCTCGCCCAGTCGTGGAATGGGGGCAAGGGTGTGGGCCTTGGGACGAGGCGGGCCTCGGCCTGGGCTCCGGGGGCGTAGAGGAGGACCCGACCCTCCCCCCTTTCCCCCCGGACCCGGACCCGCACCTTGCCCTCCTCCCCAGGGGCCAGGGGGCCGGGCGGGGGTTCTAGACGGACCAGCCTCGCCCCCAGGGCCACCGCCCGGAAGCTGGGGGCGAGGGGGACATTCCCCAGGTTGCGGACCAGAAAAACCGCCTCCCCCTCCTCCCCAGGGGCGAGCTCAAGGGGGGGAGGGGGCAGGACCGCTGTCCGCTCCAGGGGCAGGACCCGGAAGGGGTAGACCTGGCCTTGGAAGCGCACCGGGTACTCCCCTGCGGGCAGAGGAGGGACCTGGACCACCGCTATGGTGTTCCCCTCCAAGCTCTCGGGAGGCAGGAGGACAGGGAAGCCGGGCGGGAGGACCACCTCCCCTTCCCCCTGGAAGAGGAGGGTCACCACCTCCCCTGGCCGTCCCTCCAAGGGGAGGAGGGGGGCCGCCAAGGCCAGACTAACGCACGTTAAGGCGAACGCGAAGCGCATAGGCGTAGACCCCATCGTCCAGCAGGAACAAGGCCGCATACTCCCCTGGGGCCAAAGGGGGCAGGTCCAGGACCAGGCGCTTGGCGTCCCCGGGGAGGAAGGTGTACTGCCCTAGGTTGGCCTCCCGCACCACCCCTTCCTTGCCCAGCACCTGTACCCGCACCAAGGGGCGGTAGAGCCGGTTGCCCCGGTTTTCGCCAAGGACATAGAGGCGGCCTTCTGCCACTTTGGCCTCGGCAAACCGCACCTCGGGCCTGCCCCCGTGGCTTACCGCCACCAAGACCGCGTACCGCTGGACCAGGCGGAGGGTCACGTTGCCCTCTTCCCGCCTCTCGGGGGCCTCGGGCGTGAGGAGGAGGTAGGCGTAACGGGTCCCCTCCAGTTGGGCAGGGGCCCGGAGGCGGAAGCGGACCTGGGCCGTGCCTCCAGGGGGAAGGGTGACCCTCGAGGCCTCCAGGACCAGGTTGGCTCCCAGGCTGTAAGGAACCTCCCCCAAGGGCAAAAACCCCCTCCCCTCTTGGTAGTCCGCGGCCTCCACGGCAACGGCGAGGGGAGCGGTGCCGGTGTTGCGAAGGGTAAGGCTGGCCACAGCTTCTTGCCCAGGGGAAAGCTCAAAGAGCTGGACGAGATCGTCCTCGAGGACCAGCCCCTGGGCACCGGCCAGAAGCCCCAGACCCCATAGGACCGCGACGGCAAAAACCCTTTTCATGGCACCTCCACGTAAAGCACCAGGTCGTTGAGCCCCTCACGGTAGGCGGTGCGGGTGGCCAGCTGGACGCGGTAGCGGGGGTCACCGGGGAAGTCGGGGTCGGCGATGCTCAAGTGGAGGCGGTACCTTCCGGACTGGGCCGGGGCCTGGACCGTGTAGGTGTACACCCGTTCCTCTCCCGGCGGAGGCCCGTGGAAGGCCCCATCCAGGGTCCGCTCCACCCTAAGCCCGTCTCCCTCCCGCAGGAAGACCAGGCTGAGCGCCTTGGGGTTGTACATCCCCCCGAACCCCTGGTTCGCTAGGTACAGGGTGAGGCGCAAGGTACCCCCCGGCCCCACCGTCCCCCGGTCCACCTCCACCCGCCTCAGGTGGAGCCGGTACCCCAGCTCCCTCTTGAGGGCCTCCAGAAGCGTCCCCCCGCCAAAGGGCTGGGAGGCCAGCCAGTCCAGGAAGCCGGGATGGTAGTGGATGTTGAGGTTGTTGAAGCGGAAGCGCCGGAACTCCCCGTACACATAGGACGCAGGGTCCGCGCCCGCCGGAACCCAGGGCTCCGCGGTGCAGGTCTCACCGCCCATCACCGTGAACCGGCTGTCCTCGCTCCAGTAGGCCTTCTCCAGGTCCTGCTGGGGGCCCGGGTCGTAGTAGAAGGTCCCGTAGTGGTCCTCCGAGGCCAGGAAGCAGTCGTTGTGCCCCCCGAGCCTGGCCTTCAGGGTGTTCCCGTAGGCCTCCCCAGGGGTCAGAGGGGTGAAGGCCGAAGGGGAGGGGTAGGTGCCCGGGGGACCCCCCGCCTCCAGCTCCAGGAGCTTGGCCTTGGCCATGGGGTAGCGCACCGCCACCATCCGCCCCGGCACCTCCCGGAGAAGGGCCTGGACAATCCTGAGGGTGCGGGCGTTGGGGAGCTTCCGGTCGTAGTTCCCCTGTCCGCACGGGGGCTGGGCCCCCTCGTCGTACCAGGGGAAGGGGTCCATGAGGCCCGCCTCAGGGCTGGCCGAGTGCCACTCCCCCCAGGGACCGATGAGCCCCGCCTCCAGGTAGGCGATCACGCCCCGGTTGGCCCGGAGGACGGGGCCCAGCTTTTCCAGGTGGGCGAGAATCCTTTCCTCCGGGGGGTCGCAGTAGGTGGGGCCCGAGGGGTGGTTCTCATCGGGGCGGTAGGCGAAGCGGAGGATGAGCTTGACCCCGGCGGCCTGGGCCGAGGCCAGGTCCTGGGCCAGGGTATTGAGGAAGGCGGTGGGCAGGGTGTCCTGGTCGGCGAAGGCGTGGAGGTAGTAGGTGCGGCGGATGAGGCGGATCTCAAACCCCCGGGAGCGGGCCTCCGCCACCTTGGCCCCCGCGTCCAGGCTGGGCTCATCGGGGTAGTAGCTGTCCCCGGCGAACCCCCGCTCGGGGTTGGGAACCTCCCCTAGGGCGGGGAGGAAGTCAAAGCTGAGGCCCGAGGAGGGCGGCATGAGGCGCCGGAGCAGGGCCAGCTTGGCCTCCACCGGGGTGCGCCAGTCGTCCTCCAGAAGNCCCCCCGTGTCCCCCGAGTTNGGGTTCAGAGCCCAGTAGAACCAGACCTTCACCCCTTTGGCCAAGAGGTAGTCCACGAAGGCATCCTGCCACACCCGGTCCTGCTCCTCGTACCTCCCCCCGAACTCCCCGACTCCCCAGGGAAGCCTTCGCCCGCTCAGATGGCCGAAGTGGGTCTCCCAGATGGCGGCCATGTTCCCGGGGAAGCTGGGGTCGGCGAAGTAGGGCATGGCGTTGACGCTGGGGCCGTAGACGTGGGGCAGGTAGAGGAGNCGGTCCCCAAGCCCCAGGTCGTCCGTGGCCTCNGTGAGGTTCCCCCCCCAGAAGGCGGGATAACCCCCGTTTGGAGGAGNGGTTCCCCACCCCCTCCACCGCCACCAGGATCCTGGGGTTCACGGCCAGGACTTCCCGGGCCCCCTCCTGGGCCAGGGCCTTCCACTCCGCCCAGGTGAGCTCGTAGGGCTCGTTGANGAGGTCCACGCCCAAGACGTTGGGGAACTCCAGGGAAAGCCGGGCCATGCGGCGGAGGTCCGCAAGCCAGTCATCCTTGGTGTAGCCCATTCCCGGGTCAAAGGGCCTGCCGGGAAGGTTCCCCCCCACAAGGTCGCAGCGGAAGGTGTGCAGGTCCAGGAGCACGTAAAACCCGAGCCCTTGGGCCTTATTCAGGAAGTACCGGAGGCCCTCGAGGGGGCTTCTGGGGTAGGCGGGGTCCCCGGCCTGGGCCCAGCTGGCCACGGTTCCCTGGTTCCGCAGGACCTCCGGGGCCACCGGCACCCGCAGGGCGTTGAAGCCTAAGCCCCGCAGCTGGGCCAAGAAGTCCGCCACGCTCCGCCCGGACCACAGGCCGTGGGGGCCCCGGTCGCAGGTCTCCAGGCCGAACCAGTTCACCCCATAGAGGGGCAGGAGGGCCCCGTCCTTGTACACCCCGTCAGGCCGCGCCGCGTAAAGGGGGGTAGCCGCGCTCCCACCGCTCCCGCCCACGGGCCCCTGACAGGCAGCGAGGAGGAGGGAGAGGAAAAGGGAGAGGTAAGGGGCCCTCCCCATGGCCTACTCCCCGATGGCCAGCCCCAGGGTGTACCGGGTGGGCAGGGCGAGGAGGCGCTTCGCCTCTTTGCCCTCCAAGCGCCAAAGCCCCCCGGGGCCGGTACCCGAAGCGTCCGTGCTGGTCACAAAGTACAGGTCATCCCCCGCGAAGGCCACCCCCCAGGGGTCAGGAAGCCCTTTCAGAAGGACCTGGGCGAAGCGGTCCAGGTTCTGGACCTCCGGGGTAGCAAGCCACGAACCCTTGGGAATGAGGACTAGGCGCCCATCCCCGTCCTTCTGACCCGTGAGGTAGAGGTTGCCTTCCTTGTCCCGGGCCAAACCCCGGATGGGGTTCAAAACCCCAGGCAGGGCGAAGACCGCCCTCTCCGCCAGGGTCCCGGGATCCATAAGGACCACCACGCCCCAGGTGGTGGCCACAAAGAGGCCCTCCGGGGCTAGGAGAAGGCTTTGNGGGTANCCGTACTTGTCGGCGGGGAACCCCTTGCGGCTTAAGGGCTCCGCTCCCTCCCGGCCGTAAACCANAAGCTCGGGCTCACCCCGTACCTGGCCGGACCAGTCCACGGCGCTGGAGGCCACGTACACCCGGCCCCCTCCTGCGGCTACTCCCATGGGGTAGTGGGCCCCCAGGAGGACCCGGAGGGCCTTGCCCTCCCGGTCCAGCTCCACCACCCGGCCTGCGGGCTTAGGGGCGTCGGGCCGGCCCACGTACTCGGCCACGTACACCCTGCCCTCGGCGTAGGCCACGCTCCAGGGCTGCTGGAAGCCGGGCCAGGCCCCCACCACCCGGGGCTCCTTCAGGTCCACCAAGACCACGGTGCTGTTCCCAGCGTTGCCGATGTAGGCCCGCTGGGCAAGGCTTGCGGAAACCAGAAGGACCAAAAGGACCACGATCCCGCCTAAACGCATCCTGCCTCACCTCCTAGACGAGCCATCAAGGCCGCCTGTTCAGCGGCCTCCCTAAGAGGGGAACGGAGATCTATCCCCTCTTTAAGGGCCAACCTGAAAAAGGCTCCCCGTACAAACGAGCTCTGGAACACCCCCCCCGTGTAGGCCATCCTGTTGGTCCCCAAACGGCGGGCTAGGGTAGCCCCGAGGTGGAAAAGCTCTTGGGCCGCCTGCTCCAAAAGGCCTCGGGCAGCCTGGTCCTCGGGAGCCAGAGCATCCACGATTTGGGCCAGGGAGGCCACCCGGGAGCGCTGAAGGGCCGGGTCTTCCTCAAGCCAGGCAAGCACCTCCAGCAGGTCTCGCTTACCCAGGAGGCGGGGGATCTCCTGAAGACGGGTTGGGGGGTCCCGCCCATCCTCAGCGCGGCTGGCCAGGTTAAGGGCCCGAATGCCGATCCAGTAGGCACTCCCCTCGTCCCCGAAAAGGGGCCCAAAGCCTCCTGCCCGCCCAAGCCCCAAAGGTCCACGACCGTAGGCCATGGAACCCGTGCCCCCCAGGACCAAAATCCCCTCCTCTCCGCCAAAGGCTCCAAGAAAAGCCAACTCCACATCGTTGAGCAGGTGGTAGGAGGGAAGAATCTCCCCCACGGCCTTGCGGTAGTCCTCATCCCAGGAAGCCACCTCGCCGTAGCCACCTAGGCCCAAGACCGCCCGGGCCGGGGGCTCGGGAAGACGGGCCACCGCCTCCCGTAACAGGGCCTTTACCCCCTCTTTCCCCACAGCGGGGAGGTAGGAGCTCCCCAGGGTTAGGTCCAGAACTACCCGGCCCCTGTCGTCTAGAGCCAGGAAGCGGGTCTTGGTTCCGCCCCCGTCTACCCCTAGGTAGATCATAGCTTTCTCACCTCTACCTCCTGCAGCAAGGTTGCCACTTCCTCTGGCGCTATTCTTCCCCCACCCCGGCCCACGTTGGCGGTGGCCGCAGCCACCCCCAGGGCCAGCGCTTCCTCCAAGGGCTTGCCCAAGACCCTCTGCCAGAGAAAAACCCCGAGGAGGGTGTCCCCCGAGCCCACCGGGTTACCCCACCGCAAGGGGCCTTTTGCCCGGTAGAGCCCCTCCTCTCCCACGTAAAGGGCCCCTTCGCCTCCCAGGGAGACCAAGAGGGCGGTGCCGTGGGCCCGGTGGAGCCTCAGGGCCGCTTCCAGGGGTTCCCCAGGGGCTAGGCGGCGGAGCTCCTCTCGGTTGGGCTTGATGAGGCCCACCCGGGCCTGGAGGGCTGCGGGAAAGAGGGCAGCCGAGTCCACCGCCTGGGGCCTAAAGGCTTCCAGCAGGGCCTCTGGGGAAAGGCCTGGGGGAAGGCTTCCCGCTACCACCTTCACCCCCTCGTCCAAGGGAGGAAGGCCCTCGAGGGCCCAGGGAGGACAGGGCTCGTAGACCTCGGTGGCCCCTTCCCCGTCCCAGAGGATCTGGCAGGCCCTCCCTGCTCTTCCGGGAAGGGGCAGGAGGGGAAGCCCCTCTTCCTGGGCNAGAGCCAGAACGCGCTCCCCCAGGTACCCCCCGAGGGGGGCTAAGGCCAGGGCCTCGCCNCCAAGCCGCCGCACGGCCCGCACCAGGTTGAGCCCCTTGCCCCCGGGAACCTCCTCCACCAGGCGCACGCGGTGGAGGGCGTGGGGTTCCAGCCTCCCCTCCAGGTGCAGGATCCGGTCCAGGCAGGGGCAGGGGGTCAGGGCCAGGATCATAGCTGAACGGCGTAGGTGAGGTGGCGGGGACGGTCCGGGTCCAGCCCCCTCTCCCTGGCCAGGCGGTGGGCGAAAAGCTGCAGGTGCACCAGGGAGAGGGGCAGATCGGCCTCGCTTCCGGGGAGTTCCAGCACCCGGGCCCCAAGCCCCGCAAGCTCCTCAGCCAAGGGTCTCTCCAGGGGGTGGCTCTTGAGGAGGAAGACTACGGCCCCCTCATCCACTCGGCTCTTGGGGCCGTGACGGAACTCCAGGCTGTGGAAGGCCTGGGCCTCTACCAAAGCGGTCTCCGTGAGCTTCAGCGCAGCCTCCTGGGCCACGCCCCAGGCAGGCCCCACGCCCAACAAGAAGTAGCGCTCCCCCCTGGGAAAGCCCTCCACAGCCTCCTGGATCGCCCCCATGCCCTGCGAAAGCCGCTCGGGAAGGCGGTCCAAGGCGCCATCACCCCCCAAAGCCTTCAGGAGATAGACCAAGGCGCTGGAGAAGGAGCGGGTCTGGACGATGGCCTCCTCCGCTGCTCGGTCCAGAAGGACCACCCGTTGGAAAAGCTCCCGCTTGGGCCCCTCCTGGGCGGTGGTCAGGAGCCAGGCAGGAAGGCTCAAGGCCTCCACCGCCCCTATGAGCTCGGAGGTGCGGCCGGATCGGGAGAAGCCCACCACCCAGTCCCAAGTTCCCGCCGCCTTGGGGTCCAACATTACCTCCCCCGAGGGTAGGGCCATGGCCCGCTGGCCCCGCTTCCGGGCCAGGATGGCCGCCACCTGGGCTAGAAAGTAGCTGGAGCCCGAGCCCAGGAAGAGGGTAGCCCCGGAGGGAAGCCCTTCCTGCGCCGCCAGCTCCAGGGCTTGCCGCCAACCTTGGCCACTAGATAGGATTTCTTCCAACATCCCCATATTAATCCTCCCTGATCCAACCAGAAACCTCATCCAAAGCGGCAAAAAAGCCAAAAGCNTGTNTGCCCCATTTGGAGCTATCCGCCAGGACGTAGACCGCTTTGGCCCTTTCCTTCAGGGCCCGGGCCACGCTGGCCTCGGGTTGGTCCCGCATAAAGAACCCCCTCTCGTTGATCCCCGTGGCCCCCACGAAGAGGAGGTCTAGCTCCACCTTTGCGGCGGCCTCGAGGGCCCTAGGCCCCACGAGCTCGTAGGAGTAAGCGTTGAGCTCCCCCCCCAGGACATGCACCCGGGTCTTGGGGTAAGAGTAAAGCTCCACCGCTACGTTGACCGCGTTGGTTACCACCTCCACCGGGCTGCCCCGCAGGAGGCGGGCAAGGTGGGTGCAGGTGGAGCCCCCGGAGATACCCACCCTCATGCCCGGCTCNACTAAGCTGGCCGCTTTCTTGGCGATGCGCCTCTTGGCCTCCAGGGATATCCCGAGGTTGTGCCGCATGTCCCCCACATAGCGCACCGCCTCAAAGAGCCGGGCCCCACCGCGACCCCGCTCCGCCAGCCCCCGATTGGCGAGGCGGGCAAGGGCACGCCGTACCGTGGCTGGGTGGAGACCTAAGGCCTCTACCAGCTCCGCCACTCTGGCCTCCCCTCGAGCCTGGAGGTAGGCCAACACCTGTGAGTCCGCGCCCTTCCTGGGCACCCCTTCATGGTAGAGGAGGTTCTTTGGGAGGTGTGAGGGGTTTTGCGCTTAATCCCTCCTTCCGAGCGAAACCCTCCTCCTAGCCCTTCGGCGCACCTTTAGACTCTCCTTGTGGAAGCCAAGGAAGCTGTCCGTTCGGCTTGGGAAAGAGGGGAGGCGATCCTGGCGGTCAACGCGATCAATCTGGAAACCGCCCAAGCAATTCTCCAGGGGGCCGAGCGAGCCCAGAGGCCTATCTTCCTCATGGTTTCGCAAAACGCCGCCCGCTACGGGGGCCTGGAGGAGCTGGCCGCCATCGGGCGGGTCCTCCAAACCAAGGCCCGGGTACCCCTTTTCCTCCACCTGGACCACGCGGAGGACCTGGACACCCTGGAGCGGGCCTTTGCCCTGGGCTTCGGGTCCGCCATGGTGGAGGAAGGGCCCCTGGAGTTTCTTAGGGAGGCCCGGGCCCTGGCGGGAAGCCGGGCCCTGGAGGTGGAGTTGGAGGTGGTGCCCAAGGGGACAAGGAGAGGGGAAAGGCGGAGCACCGAGGAGCTCCTATCCCTAGTGGAGGCAGTCAATCCCGACTGGATAGCGGTGGATCTCGGAACCCTTCATAAGAGCCTAGAGCAGCGCCCCCTGGACTTAGACCGGCTCNGGTCGCTCCGAGCCTTGGGGCGTCCACTGGTCCTCCACGGGGGTTCCAGNGCGGAAAAAAGCTCCCTGCAGCAGGCTGTTCGCTTAGGTGTGGCCAAGGTGAACTTAGCCACCAAAGCCTTTGCCGCCTTTACCCAAGGGGTCCGCCAGGCCCTGGGGGAAGGGGTGGACCCTCGAGGCTACCTGGGCCAGGCTAGGGAGCGGATGAGCCAGCTCGTGGCCGAGTACTGCCTGGCCCTCTCCCAGTCCCTCTAGGGAGGCCATGCGCCTCATCGGAATTCCCACCCAGCGCCGGACCTCCCAGGACCGCATCTTCCTTGGCCTCTCCACGCTCGCCACCTCCTTCCCGGGGAAGTGCCGGAGGTGGCGGAGGAGGTCCTCCCGCTCCCGGCCCGGCACGAGGTCCAGGCTGGTCGTGGAACCGTCCTTGAACCGGATCACCAACCGTCTCATGGCCCATCCACCTCCGTGGGGCCGCTAGGCCCCCAGGTCCCCAGGGGGGCCCTGAGAGGGACCCCTTTATGCGCGAAAGTGCGCTTTGTGTAGGTATGGCGCTCCCTCCAACCGAGCCGGCTGCCCAGGGCGTTATCTGGAGAACCGTAGGGTCATGCCCCCGCTTTACCCCAAGGGCCGCATACCGGCCAAGTCCGCCAGCGCACCCGCCCCCATCGGGCCACGGGGGTGCCCCATCCCGAAGGGCACACCCTTACCCCCCGCCAGTAGGCGGGGGGAGTTTTGGGTTTTGGCTGGGCTAGGGTAGCGTGTATCTGCTACCGAAATAAGCCCCCTCTATCTCGGCTATCACCAAGTCAACCCCCTGCGCCTGCGCCTCGCTAGGCGGACCGAAGCCGTGCAGAAACTCTACGTTGCGATCCCGGATGAAGCCCTTTAGGGAGAAGTTAACCACACTAGGGTTGCCGATGAGCCTGTAGTCCAAATCGGGGACCACGGGGATCCGGTAGGTGGTGTTCCTGTTGGGGGTGGCCTGGACGAAGATCTCGAGCTTGAGGGGCGTGCCCTTCGTCCGCTGGGCGAGACCCGAAAACTCCACAACGAACGCCCTCGCATCCTTCCTGGTAAAGGTGAGGGTGTCCCCGTTCACGGAGAACTGCCCGGAAGTTCAGGGGGCGGGCAACGTAGGTTTCCAGTCGCCCCCGCCCGTGTCCCGGATCACTTTGAGGGTATCGCCAGAGGATTCAGAGCTTACGGCCTGGTAATAGCCTACGTACACCCCGTCCCAGGGGAGGAGGCCGTACTTAAAGTGATCGATGCACCACTTTCTACGTAGGCGTTTCCAACGGTGACCATACCCAGATAGCCATTCCTGATGTGGAACACAGGGGCTATACCAGTAAAGCCTTCGGGTGCGGAAAGCGAAAAGCTCCTCGTGTTTGCGGGGGAGATAGCTCCCCACCCCCTGGAGTCCACAAGCACGCTGGTATCGTCCGCTCCCAAGCTCACAACCTTGTAGCCGTAGGGCGTTAAGGAGATGCCCGAAGTCAGGGTTGAAGGACGGAGCAAGGTGATAACCACACCACCTGCGCCGGCCAACACCTCTTCGACATCCACGGTTATCGGGTCGATCCCTTCGTAGACTTCAAACCTAGACCCGACAACGACCAGGTCGTTGCTTTCGGGGGATACACCCCCACGCTAGAGGGAAGAGTGATGTCAAACGTCACATTGCGAGCCTCGGGACCGGGGGGACAAGAGAAGGGGACCTGGGTTCGATAGGCCGTGGAGGCCTTGAAGAGGCTGAGGGTGTTTTCGCTGTCGCACCGGGCCGCTACTTCGTACTCGCCATTGGCGGTGAAAGTGCCACGCCCCGCAGAGAGGATAAGGGGCCGCCAGTTCCCGCTTTCCACCCGGTAGTAGACCACCGAGGGGCCGCTCCCGTATTGCTTCACCGTCACCGTGGTGCTGGAGCCGCCTCTGCCGCTACCCCCAGCACCCTGACCGCTGGCATTGCTAGTAACCAACGCCAGCAATAGCGCAACCAATAAACCCGCTCCGTAAAGCCTGAGAGTCTTCATTGGGATCGCCTCCTATAACACCTACGCCCCCAGAGTACGGGAAGGGCTGGAGGGGGCGCAAGTCCCCCATCTTCGCGAAAGGTGGCTTTCGTGCACCTACCCCCCTGGAACCGACATTCCGCACCCCTCTCCCTTGGCCTTAGGATTTTGGGATGGAAACCACACCCAACCTACAGGTGTACGACCTGGGCCACCTGGGCCTGGTGGC
>JGI26465J51735_1000907_pt1 | contig 11237 bp, 9 predicted proteins | sample PerSpoBPS_BMetaG_FD_51735 | JGI IMG/M metagenome (IMG submission 51735) | reverse complement strand
CGGTCGCTGAAACGGCAGTGCAGATGCCGCTCCAAGATGGCTAAAAGCATTAGCACCCTGCCGATGTCCACTCCAGTCACGACGCGCCTCGGCATCCCGAAGGGATTTGGAGCAACTAACGCTTGGACTTCAACCAGCAAAGGTCTGTGCCCTTCCATTATGGCAGCCACAATCGTTCCCGCTACAGGCTCTTTTCTTTGCGACAAAAGCCACTCTGATGGGTTAGGGACTTCTGTCAAACCATTCTCGTCCAACTGAAACACTCCGACTTCGCCTGTTGGACCGAACCTGTTTTTCGTCGCCCTAACTAACCTCAGCGTGTAATTTGCCTCCCCTTCAAGATACAGCACAGCGTCCACCATGTGTTCAAGAACTTTCGGTCCAGCCAAAAAACCTTCCTTCGTAACATGCCCGACCAGAAAAAGGGCAGTGCCAACCCTTTTGGCAATTCTCAACAAGTAGGCAGCGCTTTCTCGGACTTGGCTGACGCTTCCCGGCGACGATGCCAGAAGTGGGTGATAGGCTGCTTGGATTGAGTCAACAACTGCCAGGCAGGGTTTGAGTTCTTCAATCGCAGAGCCGATGGCTGTGACATCCGTCTCAGCCAGAACGAAAAGTTTCTCGTGCTCAACTCCGAGCCTATCTATTCGCAACCCGATTTGTTCCAAAGACTCTTCGCCAGTGACATAAAGGGTTGGACCGTTTTGCCTCGCCATGACGCCAGCGACTTGCAAAAGCAAAGTTGACTTACCGATGCCTGGTTCACCGCTCAGGATAGCGACACTTCCCGGGACCAATCCTCCCCCCAAAACTCTGTCAAGTTCCTGAAAACCCGTTGACAATCGTTGAAGTGGGCGTCGGCGAATTTGAGTCGCTGGGAGAGGTCTCCCGCCTTCGGAGCGAGGAGTCACCTTCTCGGAAATTTCTGGTTCCTCAAACTCCTCAACCAAGGTGTTGAACTCACCGCATTGGGGACATCGCCCCAACCACTGTGCGCTTTCGTAACCNCAATTTTGACAGACAAATTTTGTCCGACGCCGAGCCATTTGGATACCCCGCCTTTTGGTTGTTTTCAAACCGTCAGCAACTGTCGGTATAATTATGCCTGAAAAGTCGCTGTTTGAGAAATCGAAGCGAGGAGGATGGGCAGTGGATTGGCTTGTTAACTTTTTGGTCGCGTCAGTTTCGCTGATAGCCATTATCACTGACGCTCGGTGGCACAAAATTCCCAATTGGCTCACCTTCCCCGCAATTGCCGCCGGATTTTTGGTTAACGCTGTCAGCGGTTGGGAGGGTCTCATCCGTTCCATTGGTGGGTTCGCTTTCGCTTTAGCCTTCATGTTGCCCTTCTTTGCCCTTGACCTTTTGAAAGCGGGCGATGTTAAACTTGTTGTGGCTTGGGGGACGATAAAAGGATTAGGGCAGCCCGCTTGGCAATCCTTTGCGCTATGGGCTTTTCTCTACGGGGCGCTGCTCGGGGGATTGATGTCAATTCTCCTTCTTGCGTGCAAAAAAGCGTTGCCGGAAACTTGGCGACGGGTTCAGGGGATTTTGCTCAGTTCGTTCCGTTTGGAACTTGACTCAGGGTCGTCGCCGATGAAAATGCCTATGCCTTACGGAATCGCTTTAGGCTTAGGTTCGTTTTTGGCGCTCGGTCTGGAAATTTGGTTCGGTCATCCGTGTCCATTTGTCATTGGTTGAGGTGACACCAAAAATGCGCCGAAGGTTGCGCTACTTTCGGCTATTCGGACTTATGACAGTCGTCTTTGTGATTGTCTCGGCAATTTACTTGGGGGCGAAAAAGAGAGCAGAAAACCCTCCGACTCCACCCAGTGGACCTGTCCTAAAAAGTGGCGAGCGAGTGGTTGTAGCTGCAGTGGACTTGATGCCCAGAACATTACTGACCGATGAGTTACTGGAGGAGCGAGAAGTTCGCTCCGCGCCGGAAGGGGTGTTTTTGAGCAAGGACGAAGCAATCAACCGGCTGACCTTGACTTTCATTCGAAAAGGCGAACCCATTTTTCGCCATCATGTCACCCCGCCTTTGAGGGAAACGAGCGCTGCATATCTTATCCCACCGGGGCAGGTAGGGATGGCGTTGACTGTCACTCGTCCAGAAACAGTGCCGCCGTTGCGCGCCGGGGATTACATCAGCATTCATGCCGTTTTCGCCGGGATGAAAGTGAGGACAATTGTCCCGAGGGCAATGGTTTTGGCTGTCAACAATCGAGTCGGTGATATTCCCATCACCGCTCCAACTCAGGCTTCTACAACACCCCAACAAACCTCTCAGCAGCCGCAACCATCATCGCCAGAGAAGGAGCAAGTAACCCTCTTTGTCGCTTTGTCTCCACAGGAAGCAAAAGCAATCGCCCTCGCTTTAGACAGCGGCGCGACTTTCTATTACACCCTTCACTCCGCTCCATTGCCTCCGTTGCTGCCTCCCGGCTTAGAGAGGGACTTGACTCTCCAAGAACTTATCGGTTCACCACAAGTTGCTGCGCTTATCGTCAAGAAGCAGCACGGTGAACTGCCGCAACCATCTCGGGCGACTCGTACCGAGGTTAATTCCCAAACCCGTCAACCGCCGCTTGCGCCCGTCACCTTGTCACCAGCCATTGCATCGCAGTTAGACCGCCTTGACCGTTCTGTGCAAAGTTTACAGCAACAAGTTCAAAGGTTGGAGCAACGATCGATGCAAATTGTCCGTCTTCAAGAGGATTCATCTGTCGGGAGGCGGGTTATTGGGGTCATGGGTGACCAGACCGTTACCTTCGTTATTCCGCCTCAAAAGACAAAGGAAGGGGGTTGGCGATGATGAGCCGGTGGTGGGTTCTAAACCTCGCTTTTGCCCTTTTCTTGTGCAACTTCGCAGCGTCGGACGAAAAAACAGAGGGAAAAGCTATAGACACTCGCTTGAACCCCATCGTTACCGTCACCCCCGGCGAAGTCATTAGGCTGAAGATGATTAAGGGCACGAGTGCCGTTTTGATGACAAAGCGTCCAATTGACCGATTCGCGCTCGGGGATCCCCAGATTGTCGCTGTGACCGTATTGGCAGAACGAGAATTGGTCATCAATGCGAAATCCGAGGGCACAACAAACATTGTCTTGTGGGAGGAGGCGGCACAGCCAACAAATTTGTGGATTGAAGTTTCGACAGTTCACAAGGAAGAGCCGAAGCCTTCCCCACCGCAACCCAAGAAAGTGACGCCCGAAGAAATTGAGGCTTTGCTGAAACGAGGGCTCTCAAGTTTGGCGATAGAGACCATTGTCCTTCAATTGCCCGATGAAACGGTGGCAGTCATTCTCAGGGGAGAGGTTGAATCACCTGACGAAATTAAGGCGGTAGAATCATTTGCCCAAATGCTCACACCGAAAGTCATCAACATGCTGAGAGTTCGCCCCGCTCCGTCCCCACCACAACTTACGCCTGAGGAGAAGAAGGTACTTCTGATTGAGCAAGCAGTTGGTATTCCCGGTGTGAAAGTCGCGATTGCAGAGGACAAGGTCATCCTTCAAGGTCAAGTCCGCTCTTTGACGGAAAAGTTGTTGGCAGAGGAAAGGGCGAAGCCTTTTGGGACTGTGATCAACCGCCTTGAGGTTATGAAACCCACCGTCCGTCAGTTTGTCGCCGAAGTTCAAGTTTTGGAAGTTTCAAGGAATGCTTTGCAGAAGTTGGGCATCTCTTGGGGAACAACTCAAGTCACCGGGACGGGAGGAACGACGGGTGGGGTTCAAACCAAAATCTTTACTGTTACACCGGGACAAGCCGTTTTCGGCGAAGAAACGGTGGAACAGCCTGTTGGACGCGTTTCACCTATTGGGGCTCAAATAAATGCACTGATCCAGTCCGGTCAAGCGCGATTGCTCGCTAACCCGCAGCAAAAGACAATCGAAGGCGCTGATGCCACTTTCCTTGTCGGCGGTCTAATCCCAATCCCTGTGTTCGGGTTTTTTGGGGTGGGGGCAGGTGCTACTGCGCCCGGAGCAGCAACCGTTGTCTTCTTCCCTTTCGGCATAACTTTGACCCTGCACCCGGAGGCAACTTCAGGGGGTGAGATTTTTCTTCAGATGCGAGTGGAAGTAACTGCGCCCGATTACGGTTTAGCAACTCAAGTTTTAGGCACTACTGTCCCCGGTTTCCGGTTTCGTGGGCTTGACGATGTTAAGTTGCTTTTGAAAAGTGGCGATACTGTCGTCATCTCAGGTTTGATCCAAGACGAATTGAGAGAGCAAATTAGCCGCTTCCCTTTGCTCTCAAAAATTCCCATCTTGGGCGAACTGTTTAAAAGTCGAGAATTTGTCCGCCAGCAAACCGAACTGGTCATAGCAGTCACCATCCATATGGAAGAAATCCCCGTCACGGAAGAGGCGCTGAGGTTGATGCAGACTTACCAAAAGCGCCCTGTCCTTCCACGCCCGTCTTTTGGGCTGCCAACAGGGACTTTTCCAAGTGCTGGGGGCTTTGGGGCAAGCCCAGTTGGGACATCAATTGGCAGCACAACTCAGCCGACATCAACACAGCAGTGATTTGCTCAAGGTGGGGGAGTGAAAATGCCTGTCCCTGTTTTTTTAGCGCTCACCAACGAGCAAGAACGGTTGTCAGTTCAAAAGGCGTTCGCCGAGTTGAGGGAAGGAACTTTTGAATTGGCAGGAAATGTGGAGACCCCGGATGAACTACTGCGCCTTGTAACTAAACCGACGCCAATGATAATTGTCCTTTCCGCTCAGTTTGCTGGCAATGCTACGGTCCCTCTGGTTGAACGGTTGACAACTAATCCATCAGTTCAAGTCATCGTTTTGCTGCAGCAAGAAGATTTCGCTCTCGCCCGACAGTTTATCCGAGCGGGCGCAATGGACGCGCTCCCTTTGAGTCAACTCGCCACCGAACTCCCAGCGAGTGTGAACAATGCGGTTCGCCGTATCCAGAAATTGAGCAGGGAGCAAATTTCACGCCCCTTTCAAGTCGGTCGCATCATCGTGTTCTATGGACCAAAAGGAGGGGTCGGGACATCTTTGTTGGTGACTAATTTAGCAGTTGCGCTCGCGGCATATCAACCTGAGCCTGTAATTTTGGTGGATTTGAACTTGCAATTTGGGGCAGTAGCAACTCTGCTTGGCTTGCGCCCAGAAGCCACTATAGCCTCTTTAGCCCAGCGATTTCAAGGTGAAATTGACTTTGAGTTTTTGCAGCCTTTCCTGTTGAGGCACGAGGAAAGCAATTTGAGGGTATTAGCCGCTCCGTCTCGTCCCGAACTATCTGAACTCGTGACCACTTTCCTTGTGGAACGAGTCCTTCAAGTCCTGCGCAACAACTTCGCCTTCGTCCTCGTTGACACTTCAACAATACTGCAAGACACCACCCTCGCAGCTCTTGACCTTGCTGACCAAATTTTGATTGTCACCGCTTTGGATTTACTTGCCATCAGGAACACGCAATTGGTCTTGGAAATGTTTCGCAAACTTTACCCTTCAGACCGCTTGAAACTCGTTTTGAACCGATCGAATGTCCGATTCAGCGGCTTGACGCCTGAGCAAGTGGAAGAGTTTTTGAACATCCCGATTCTCGCTCAAATACCATCAGATGGTCAAGTGGCGGTCACTTCAGTAAACGAAGGGGTTCCTTTTGTCCTGAGAGCGCCTAACTCTTTGTTGGCTCAAAGCATTTTCAAACTGGCAGCGAGTATTGCGGGCGAACAATTTTCCCCACCGGTCCCTGTCGCAGAGGAGGTTCGCGAAGGTTTATTCCGACAAATCTTGCGGTTTTTGCTGGGTGAGGAGTGACCACAAAAAGAATTGGAGGCGCCGCCGGGAATCGAACCCGGGTAAAGGGATTTGCAATCCCTCGCCTGTGCCACTCGGCTACGGCGCCTCTATAGTTCCGTTGATTCTGTGTTTTCCTTTAGCCACGATTGTAAGGTAGCGCAAATGCTCTCACTTGTAAAGAGGTCATCGGAGGAAAGCGAACTGTTGGGTCAGCGACGCTTTTGTGTTCAGCGGTGTTGTCATTCCTCTTTACAGCCGCTAATGCTTGCGCTATTTTGAGTTTACGGTAATTTTCGGAACTGGGAGACGGGAGCGGTTGAGGGCTGGTGCCCTCCCAGGACTTCAAATCCTGTGCACCGCCCAAAAGGCGGTGGGTGGGTTCAATTCCCATCCGCTCCCGCCTCATTTTTTCTCGCATTTTCCTACACCTCTCTCTTGACACAGAGTATGAGGGAAAACACTATGCACTCGTGAAGTAGGGCAAGCATGTTTGGGACTGGCTGAAGTGAAGTTTTGCAGCCTCGCCTACCTGCGTGTTAAAAACCTCTCCCCACTTATCCTGAAGCCCTGTCCTGCAGTCCGTTAGAGTTGCCACCAATCCTCTCACCGCTTCAAAACCAAACCGTTGCGGGTGTTGAAGATGAGGACACGATGAAACCTCAAATCGGTTACAGTTCCGGGCAGTGGACCGATTTCTTTCGGCATGCATTGTCTGGTTTGGGCAAGCATTTGGCGCAAAAACTCAGGTTCAACCTTCTTTGCGCCGATTTGCCCCACTGGTGACCAAGCACCGCTGGGAAGTATCTTGAAGGCGTAAAGGACAGATACGGCGGCATAAGGAGAGCGATTGACCAACAAGTCGGAGTCGCTGTCGCCTCCGCAGCCGAGAAGGAGCAATTTCGTCGCCTTTCCTTCGCCGCCGACGAAAACTTTCGGGCGCTGCGATTGTGGAGCGCTGACAAAGTCTGTGGCAATGAAGGTAACCATGCCTCGAAAATCGCTCAGTTCAACCACTGGGACATCAGCAGGCTTATCGGGAGTGGCAACTCGGGCAGCGTGCATGGTGAATGTCCCAGAATCTCGGAACAAAGCGAAACGAGGGTAAGCGCCTGTCTCATACCAAATGTCTCGAACGAGCAACTCACCGTCACCTGCAACTTCGTAACTCAGTTCGTTGTTGCTTGAAGCGCCGCTGAAGATTATCAACCTGCCACTGTTCACCTTGACACCGACTTTGCAGTCGCCGTGGTTGATATTGAACAGCCAAACATCAACATGCTTTGGAGTTTCCACCAGCAACCCAATTTCGCGGGCACCTGCAATGTTGATTTGGTCAGCGATGACTCGGGCAAACTTTTGACTGCAATTTTCCACGACCATGCCATTCGCACNGCGAGCGCCGTCAATCATCAAATCATGCAAGCCAAGNTGCGTTGGACCGACAACTCGCAAGACCGTCCCACCTTCAGCCCCAACCCAGCGCAAAATNGTTTTCCCACCATCTCCAACCAACCTCAAATCGCTTCTGGGNGGGATTACGATTGGCTTGTCAATTGGATAAACCCCGGCAGNCAAGTGAACAATTGCCCGCTTCTTGTTCCGGGAAGCAANGTCAATGACCCGTTGGATGTCCGTTCCTTTTGCGCCNTCCGGCACTTCAATCAAGTTGCCATGCTCCAGCGGGAGCGTCTTGGGCTCAACGATTTCGGGTTTGACCTTCAGTGTTGGGACAAACTTTTCGTCCAACCTAACAGCNTGCGGGTTCGCATCAACTGCGTTTTTGACCGTAAAGGTGTTACCGATGGAGAAAAAGCCTGCATCCCTCCGAACCTTGACGACAGGTGCTGTCTTCGAGACGAAAATGTTGTCAATGAGCAACAGGGGTCCGATGTTGTTGACTTCAACGGCAGTCCCCTTAGGCTCAATCACGATNTTGCGTTGCAAGGTCACGAAACCNCANGCGTTAAGCCAACCCGCTTTGAAGAAGGCTTGAGAGTTGAGCGAGATGTTCCCACGAAGGGAAAAGTAGCCTGCATGTCCCATGCTTGCATCCGCTTCCTTTGAGCGCCTGAAAATGCTCTCGTAAATGTGGAAGTTGCCTGCACCGAAGACATTGGTGACACCGAAGCGACAGTCTTCGAAAACGCAATGCCAAACGAACCAGTCAAGGGAGTTCCAGTTTTGGATGCTGATACCCGCCTGCGAACATCGGTAGAAGCGGCAACGGGCGACCACTGTTTCAGCCACGCCTTGAGTGTCCATTCGCCCAGCCTCGATGCCGAAAGCAAGGTCTCGGAAAACAATGTCGGTGAACTCGTTGTAGGTCACGAAGTTCGGACCGCATAAAACAGCCGTTTTCGCCTTTCCTGCACCATCAAAGGTGAGCCTGCGGATTGAAGTATACCAAGCGTTGCTCGCTACCATCACACCATCAGGTCCACCATCCCAGCGGATAACTGTTTTCTCCGGGTGTTCGCCGATAACGATGATGTGTTGCGATTCGGCATGAACTTTGCGGACAAGTTGCAAAGTTCTAGTGATGCGGTAAGTTCCTGCAGGGATGAAAACGACGGACGCTTTTGAGTTTTCCCACCGGATTGCGTCCAAAGCCCGTTGCAATGCATCGGTGTCGTCGGAAATCCCATCGCCCTTAGCGCCGAAGTCCCTTTTGACATCAAGCCAACTTTTGAACGGACCGAAATGTTCGGAGACCGAAAGCGGCTTGAAATTCACTGCGCTTTTTTGCACTGCGAGATTTGCTGCAACCCCAAAACCGAAACAAACCACCGTTGCCAGCCAAACAAGGCAGCGCATTTTCACCTCACCTCAAAATCTGCAAACAGGGCAATAATGCCCAAGCCGCCTAACGGCTCAATCGCTGTTGCCGATGATTTCCCTTGTCTTTTGAACGAGTGGCTCCAACGCTTCCGCAATTTCGTCTTCGGTTTCACCGACCTTGATGCCTTTGAACAGGAACCAATGCTCGACATGGGTTACTGTTTCGCCCGGCTCGAGCCTTGTCAACGGACCGAGTGTTTCCACCTCAACGGTGATTGCGTTTGTGAACAGTTCGGTTGAACTGCCGAAGTCGGGGTAGGGTGCACCTTCAATGTGCTTGTAGCGCTTAATGAAAACTCGGTCACCATTGACATATGCAACCCAGCCGTGCAGGTTGCCGATTCCGATTTTCTGCGGCAGCGTCGCATTTGGGTCCTGACAAAGGACGATGTATTTTTTTGCCCCAGTGCCACCTCGGGTCACTCATGTCGGTGTAATGCCAAAGGACGAGCGGGCATGCCGGCAAGACCTTTTCGGGATGCGGGATGTATGGCGGCATTGGGACAATTGCTCTCCCNCCTTTTGCCATCATCGTCAGAGCCCAAGGCGCAAGTTCAATCGCCCAAAGATTTTTGTTGGTCAAAAAGTGCGTCACCTTGACATAAGCCTCGTTCGGCGACATTTCGACGAGAATAGCCTTCTGGATGCCAGTCGTTCTTTCAAGCGGCGGCGTGAGTCTCAGGGCGAAATCGCTGAGCACTTCTACTTCCACTGGTTCATTGTCAGGGTAGTAAGTTCGCTCTTTGACCTCAGGTGCGTGCCAAAGTCTGTGCCCGCCATAATTTCGCCTGACATCGCCACCGGTCAAGCCCAATTGTTCGGGAATTTCGGCAAACTCGTTTTCGCCCCCGACAAAGCCGAAGCGAATGAGCCTCGGACCGACATCGACAGTCGCGACCAGTTCCACAATTCCGTTGTTCACTTTGTAGCAGTTCTGCCAACCTCCATACGGCACTTTCTCAACAGCCATACTGTCACCCCCTCACTCAGTCAAATTCTCGGATTTGAACTCTGTCGCAACTCAACTTCCTGCGTCACGCGGCGGCTCACCAACCAAAGTGACCACCGAACGGGGCGGAATCTCAATTGGTCCAGTAGCGGGAACGCTGGGATATGGGCGCAAGTTGTCCTCTGTGTTCTCTGAAGTCACGAAAGGGGTGAGGCGATCGACCTTTCGCTTCTCGTCCCCACGCCAATTCAGAAGCAGCCGAACAGGAGCATTCTGCATGTTGACATAGACAAGGACGACCTTGCCGCTTTCAGGGTCCCGGAAGGCTGAACCGAGCAAACCATTGACATTAGCCTCGTTGTCGCGGGACAAAAGAACTCGTTTCATTCCCGGGCGAACGAACTTGCTGAAGTTGCCGAATGCCCAGAAAAGTTTCGGCACGATGATGTTCTCTGGGTCACCCGGCTTTTTCCAGTCGGTGAAGAGCAAACCGTCCTTGTAGTCCCATATGCTGACCGCTAACCACCAGTGCCAAGCAGTGACGCCAACGATTGTCAAGTCAAGTTGAATGACCCTCGCGACCCTCAAAGCCGTCGCCATCGTCAAATCCCGGTTGTGCTCCATGACGCAATATTCCGTCTGCCACAAGCGCCAGCCGGGGAACAACCCGAGTTCTTCTCTCAGGCGCTTCCTGAAGGCGACAATTTGATAGGGCGCATCTGACCAGTAACTGTGGTAGGAGAGCCGATAGCCGAGCAAGGGAGCGATTTCTGTGTCGCCGCAAAACTCTCGGATGTAGCGACCGTAAAAACCGCCATATTTCTCCCTGCCGCTCCACATGTGCGGCAAGTCACCCGATTCAGGAATGACGATTTCGGTGGGCAAATTTCGGCGCTTAAGTTCGGCGTGAAGCGCCTTGACAATCTTGCGGATGTCATCGTTGCTGGCTCGGTTCCCCTCTTGCCAAGGACCGTTCCATTCCCACTGCGGCTCGTTGACCGGGCTGACAAAGTTGAAAGTGATTCGTTCCGATTCGTCGGGGTTGTTGCGGAAGTGGCTGATGATGTCTGCTATGTAGCGGGCGAAAGCCCCTTCAGCACCCTCGCGAAGGTTGGTTGTCCTGACTTCAGGATCACAGTAAGGGTGACCGTTTTTCGTCAAAAATCTCGGCGGGCTGTTGACGAAAGCGAGAAAGTAAGGGACACCACGATTTTTCGCCGCCCTCAGAAACCAACGCTGTCCCGCACACCTGCTCCAGTCGTAAACACCTTCCGCAATTGCAAAGGATTCAACGGTTCGGTAGGGAACAGGCATAGTGTCATCAAGCCCTGCGCCAATGTTAAACCGCCAACACGAGAGCCCAATCCCTTTGTCAAGTGAGAAAAGCAGGTCGGCAATGCGTTGCTTGTTCTGTTCCGACCAGAACTTGCCAATGGGCTCAATAGTCCAGCAATCGGACGCCCCGAAATGCTCAATGGTTTGGAACTCAACGCTAAGGTCAATCGTGTCCTGCTCGACTTTACCGGGCTCGGGCTGGAGCAAATTCAAAGTGAGCGCGAACCCAATGAGCAAAACTAATTTCGCCCAAAGCAACCCATCACTCCCCTTTCTTGATCGGAGCAGCAACGACCTTGGGCGGTTTCGTCAACCGTTCGTAATCCCAAGCGGCGAAAGTTGCGTC
>JGI26465J51735_1000863_pt1 | contig 11552 bp, 10 predicted proteins | sample PerSpoBPS_BMetaG_FD_51735 | JGI IMG/M metagenome (IMG submission 51735) | reverse complement strand
GTGTAGCCTGTGAACGTCGTCGTATACAATCCTTAAAATCAAATCCGGCACCTTACACTATTTAGAGGGGTGCTCGTTAAGGTGGGGTGAGCTCATAGGGTTTCCTAAGACACCTGTTAAGGAATAGTATGGCTGGTAGTAGTATCTTCATAGCATCATCAACGGTGTTAACCACATGGCCCATATCCGGTATTATATGAGCTTCAAAGGTCTTACCCTTCTCCAGCATTAAGCTCATAAACCTAATCACAGGCTTTAGAGGGGTTCTCGTATCGTTTTGAGGGTGTATTATACATATGGGCTTCTTCACCCCATCAACCCTCGATATGGGCGATCTCTCTCTAAGTAACTCCCTACTACCTGCAAAAAGGGTTTCTATGAAGAACCTGAATATGGCGTCACTAAGCTCGTACATCTCCTCCCAATCAGCTACACTAGCTCCAGCAACACCACACTCGTAGAGATCAGGCTTGCTAGCCATAGCCCATAGTGTCATGTAACCACCATAACTATAGCCCATTATGAAGAGCCTATCTGCCAACCCACTCTCCCAAGCCCACCGCGATACGCTAGCCACATCCTCTAAATCCCCCCCGCCAGGATCACCTATATCGAGTTGCCTAAAGCTCTCACCATACCCTGTGGAGCCCCTGAAGTTAGGGGCTACAACGTTAAAACCTGATGCAACAAGTGAAGCTATAATAGGGCTCCAGGAGTCTGCAACCTCAGCCCAGGGGCCTCCATGAACATATAATATGGTGGGCCCGGGCCTGCCGGCCAACCTGCTCTCAACGTAGAATACGGGAACCTGAACTCCGTCGAAGGAGCTTACATAAGTGAAACCTATGCTGTCGATCGACCTCTCCACATCCTCTGGGAGCTTCGACTCCAGTACAAGCTTAGAAGAGTCTCGTANTAGATCGACCTCAAGTAGCCTCGATGGAGTCTTTAAGCTCGTATAGCTTATGTAAACCCTACCTCCATAGTAGGCTGCACCGTTTATAACCCCCTCAGCTCGGTAGACTAGCCTACCGTCGAGGAATAGCCTAGTTCTCCCCTCTCTCTTCCCAACGACGACCCACGAGTTATCCTGGAACTTGTATATGGGGTGCTCTACTGGAGCGTACTCCTCGTAATCTTTAAATGCAAACCTAACGCTACCGACCTCCCATGTGCTGAGATCTAATCTCAGGAGCTCGTTCCTCTTAGGGTTTAAAGCGTTACTCTCGAATACAACAGCATTCCCAACTATAACNGGGTTCTTATTAACACTCCCAGACCTAGGAGTGTACACTCTAAACTCCCCTCTTCCGATATCCAGTAGGAATATCTCCATTGATAGAGGGTTCCCGGATAGGACTCCGGAACCTACAATTAAATCCCCCATAACATCAGATACTATGGCGAGACCAGGTAGCCTATAAACCTTCTCCACAGACCCCCCTTTAGCTACATATACAGCTAGATCTTCCATAGTGGCCCCTGTGAATGCAACGTTAACACCGTCATCTGCAACACCGAACACCCTCATAGGCTCCATTGCTACGAGAGGCTCCTCAGTCATCCTACTTAGATCGTAGTAGAGTAGCTTTTGGAGCTCCCTACCTCCAGAGACATCCCTAGTATAGACAACCCTACTAGCCCCCACCGGTGGCTCCGCCACCCATAGTATAGGCTCTCTTGTAAGCCTCATTTTATCCCCGCTACCGGGGTCTACGAGTATTAAGCTTGCAAAGCCTTCCTCGTTAGAGTATACTAGGAGTTTACCCCCACCTACTATACCTACAAGGCTGTATATAGGGGTTCTAACGATCTTCTCAAGGACCTCAACAACTCTGGATGGTTGTAAGCGCACTTCCCTACACCCTCAGTCGAGGCTGGGGCTAAGGTTTAAATACCTGTAAATTTAAGTGTTGAGTTAAGAGAGTTTTAGGCTGTAGAGTGGTGCTACGCTAAGGGTGGTTTGAATGCCTCAAGCTTCAAATATCAAAGTGTACGTTCACGCAACTTGCTACTCCAGCTATACCCTCATAAAGTATTTGATTGATAGAGNGTTGATAGGCAGAGTTAGCATCATTGATGTTTCGAGGGCCTCAGACGTTGATGGTCTCGTTCTCAGCGTTCCATGGATTAAAGTTGGTTACACTGTGGCGGCCGCTGACCCTGTGTCAGGTGGGGAGGTTGAGGCTATGATCCGGGGGTCCTACACNCCTAGCATAGGGGATCCTTTGGAGAGTTTCATTAAAACCCTACTAGCAAGCTCCTATGCCTCCTCGATAGCGTTCCTCCACGGTGATCTCGGATATGCTGCCTTTAAGGAGCTGGCTGAAGCCTCTCTCAGGGCGCCCTTTACAGGTTTAGATGTGATGGGGTTGGTTGAGATTGTTAAGAGGAATGGTAGGAGTTTATATGAGGAGTTGGAGTTTAAGTTGGCTAAGGTTGTTTCCGTTAACTATGTCAGGGATCTCTACTGGGCTAGTGGAGGCTCGCTGAGTGATGAGGGGTTAGGGGGGAGGATTGATGAGACCTCTATCCTAGCATGGCTTATAGCTAAAGCTGGGGTTGGTAGGGTTGGTTTACCAGGTAACCCTCTAGTTGCAGTTAACAGGGAGGGGGTTAAGCTGTTATCAGGTATCCTTGAATCTGAAGGTTCCAGGATCCTGGCTAGGGTTAGGGAAGAGCAGGAGACCATATTCAANGACTCCCCCTATACTAACTTCATGGAGAGTCTGGGTTTCAAGATGAAAGCTTAATAGCCTTGTTTAACACGCGTTAAAGTCGGTGAAGCTGTTGGGGCTTGAGGTTATAGGCCTAACGGTNAGAGTTAGGGATAAGATAGTGCTTAGGAGGGTAAGCTTGAACGTAGATTATGGAACTGTACATGTTGTTATGGGGCCTAATGGGAGTGGTAAGTCCTCCCTAGCATATGCAATAATGGGTAGAGAGGGTTACGAGGTCTTAGAGGGCGATATAAGGGTTGATGGAGAGAGTATTTTAAACCTTGAAACCCACGAGAGAGCTTTAAAAGGAATATATCTTGGAATGCAAGACCCCCCAGCTATTCCCGGCGTCAGGCTTAGCACTTTGCTAATAGCCTCCACTAATAAGAGGATGGGTGTTAGCGAGCTAACTAAGATAGCTAATCCGAAAGTCGTTAAGAGCGCACATAGGATAGCCTCTGAGATAGGGTTATCCGCGGAGCTACTCCAAAGGGAGGTTAACGTGGGCTTTAGTGGTGGTGAGAGGAAGAGAGGTGAGCTACTCCAAGCAATAATCCTGGAGCCTAAGATAGCTATCTTAGACGAGCCCGACTCAGGCTTAGACATAGACGGGATTAGGAAGGTGGCATCCTACATAGGTAGTCTAAGGGATAGTGGGAGGGCTGTAATGCTGATAACACACTATGCTAGAATGCTTCATTTCATCAAGCCAGATACTGTAACAGTACTTATTGGAGGAGAGGTTGTAGCTAGAGGGGGCCCGGAGCTAGCTTTCGAAGTCGAAGAAATAGGATATGAGGGTGTTAGGAGGAAGTATGGAAGCCAGTCAACGCAAACAGTTAATACCTAAGCTTAATAACCTACTTTAACACTGTTAAAGTAGGTGAATTTTATGGGTAAACCTGTAGAGCTCAGGGAGGAGATCTTTAAAAGCACCGAGGCGGCTGTGGAGCTCCTAGGCTACGAGAAGCCATTTAAAACCCAGATAGAGCTTAGAGGTAGGATAACGAGAGATATGATAGAGGAGATTAGCAGGGTTAAGAAGGAGCCTGAGTGGATGACAAGGCTTAGACTTAGGAGCTTAGAGTTCTTCTACAAACTCCCAACACCTAAATGGGTTAAAGGCATTGATGCTATAGACTTAGAGGAGCTACTACTCTACGTTAAACCCGATGTAGAGATGGTTAGAGACTGGGACGACCTCCCCCCAGATCTTAGAGAGTACTATGATAGGCTTGGGTTACCGGAGGTGGAGAAGAAACTACTAGCTGGTCTAACAACTGTTTTTGAGAGTGAGACTGTGTACGCTAAGGTTAAGAAGTACCTTGAGGAGAAGGGGGTTGTGGTGCTCCCCCTGGAGGTTGCCGTATCCAAGTATCCTGACTTAGTTAAAGAGTACTTCCTTAGGGTGTTTCCGTTTACAGAGCATAAGTTTGCAGCTCTACACGGAGCCTTGTGGAGCGGAGGCGTCTTCGTCTACGTACCACCAGGTGTTAGGATAAGAGAGCCCATAGAATCCTTCTTCCTCATAGGCAGATCTGCTGAGGGGCAGTTNGAGCATTCACTTATAGTAGCTGGTGAGGGGGCTGAGGTTACATGGATTGAGGGATGCAGTGCTCCGAGGCTTAGCAAGTATAGCTTCCACGATGGCATGGTAGAGGCTTACGCTCATAAGAACGCCTTCGTGAAGATAGTTACCATACAGAATTGGAGTAGAGATGTGATAAACTTCAATAATAAGAGGGGTATCGCTGAGGATAACGCGCGGGTAGACTGGGTTGAGGGTAGTATTGGGAGTAAGATGACCTANGTTTATCCAAGCACGATACTTAAGGGAGACTATAGTAGTACGAGGAATACTGTTATACAGCTAGCTAAAGGACCGGTGTTAAAGGATACGGGGAGTAAGGCTATACACGTGGGGAGGATGACGAGGAGCAAGATAATAAACAAGTCTGTTAGCGTGGAGGGGGGAGTTAACACTTATAGGGGTATAATAAGGGTTGTTAGAGGAGCTAAGTATGCAACCTCTAATGTTGAATGTGAAGCTATGATATTCGATAGTATGAGCCGCGCCTACACATACCCACATAACCAGGTTGACGAGTTAACAGCAACTGTAAGCCATGAAGCTAGGACTGGGAGGCTTAGCGAGGCGCAGTTATTCTACCTACAGAGCAGGGGTTTGGAGGAGGATGAAGCTAAAAGCTTAATAGTACTAGGCTTCCTAGACGAGATAATGGTGGAGCTCCCCTTCGAGTACGTTAACGTGCTATCGAAGGTTATACAACTTGAGTTCAAGAAGCTAGGAGGCTATGGTTAACAAGGGTGTTAGAGTCTAATGAGCAGGAATGCATACCAGAGGATGTTGCGAGAACTCCCATTCCAGCATATGGCTGATACACCTACAGTCAAATACTATACTGACTGGAAGATTTTCGAGGAGAGGCTTAACCTTGAAAACTCGTCTAACGAAGATAGAATTCCAAGTGTGCTAGAGCACCTAGACTATAACGTTGTGCTAGGCGTTGGAGCAAGAGTTTTAAAGGAGCCTATGGGTGTTAGAATACGTTTGCTAGGAGAGGGGTGGGATGGGGATCCTAGGCCTATGAGCCTTGTAGGAGTTCATAGCAAGATGCATGCATACCACGCTTATAGATGGAATACAGGGCTTCTAGTAGAGGTTGACGATGGCGTCTCGTTCGGAGACTTGGTGATAGCTAGTCTTGGAGGTAACGCTTACACTGGACACCATATTATACTCAAGGTCGGCGATAGAGCTAAAGGTAGGGTTCTAGTTGTAGACTATGCAGGGCCTAGTAGGGGGCTTAAGACCCTCGTTATCGAGAGCACTGTGGGGAGAGAGGCTGATGTTAGCCTAGATATGCTAGCTCTACACTCGAAGGAACACGCTGTCTACAGTTTAACCCATGTAGTAGCGGGGGATGAGAGCAACGTTAAGTCTAAGGTGTTAAGCCTAGGTGGGGCTATGAGTAGAGTGCAGGTAGACTATATAGTTGAAGGGGAGAAAGCTAAGCTCTCAACCTTAGCAAGCGCTATAGGAAGGGAAGGCACGAAATCCGATGTGATACTAAACTCCGTCAACAAAGGGCCTGAAAGCGAGGTCATGATTAACGCTAGAGGAGCTGTATTGAATAAAGGTTACCTCGCACTAAGAGGCTCAGCTATAGTGAGCGAGGAGGCTAGATGGGCTTCATCAGAAATAGAAATCCAGGTGGTCATAATGGGCGAGGAGGCTAGAGGACATGCTGTACCAGTGCTAGAGATACACTCAGGGGATGTAGCAAAAGCCAACCATGCTGCGGGGATCTCGCATGTCTTAGAAGAGCAGAGGTTCTACCTTAAATCTAGAGGTTTAAGCGATGAGGAGGTATCAAGGCTACTAATAGCGGGAATCGTGGAGTTCTCAGGTTTAGTCGAGGATCTTAAACTAGATCCATTTAAGCTCCTTGCAGTCGATGCCCGAGAGGCTTAAGTATATATTCTAATATAAGAATAATATTTATTAGGTTTGAATTATACAAATCCTCTCGGACTGAGGGGTCAGGCATGAGTAGTGAACTACTTAAACGGGTAGAGTGTAAGCTCGAAGAGATACCAGGTCTTGGGACCTTCATAGTAGTTCCTAAGGGGTTGGAGCAGGTTATACCGGATACAACCGCTATAAGCGGTGTCGACCCTAAAGGGGAGCAGACTCTGTATAGAGGTTATACAATAGAGGATTTAGGTATGAACGCTGATTTCTATGAAGCATCATATCTCATATCACGCGGGGTTCTCCCATGTGATGAGGAGTATAAAGAGTTTAAGAAGAAGATCGACTACTGGAGGGGTAGGGTTCCAGAGAAGGTTTACGACGCCCTTAAAACGCTCCCTAAGACGCATCCCATGTACTACGGTGCCTACGGTGCACTACTACTAGGCCAGATATACGCTCCAGAGTGGAGCTTTGATAAGGACTCCTTATACGAGCACCAGATAAGGCTTTCAGCCCAACTCCCCGTCATATTTGCTGCAGCATACAACCTAGCTAACCACGGCACCTTCGTGAGGCCCGATAGTGGGGTTGATCACGCATGGGATCTTCTTAGAATGATAACCATGAGGGAGCCCACTAAACTTGAGGCTAGAGCTTTCGAATCAAGCCTAGTACTCTACATGGATCACGGCTTCAACGCCTCATGTTTCACAGTAAGGGTTGTGGCTAGCACTCTAAGCGATATGTATAGTGCTATAGCAGCCGGTATAGGTGCTTTGAAGGGCCCACTACACGGTGGGGCTAACGAGGAGGCTATGAAGATGTTCTTAGACGCCTATAAGAAGGCTGTGGAGAAGGGCGTGCCGTTAGAGGAGTATATAGTTGACTATATCAAGGAAAGGCTCGCTAGAAAAGAGAGGATCATGGGCTTCGGCCATAGAGTCTACAAGGTAAAAGACCCTAGAACCGATGTAGCAGCCTATTTCATAAGACAGCTTAAAGACGGGGAGATGTGGATAAAAGTGTTGAAGAACGCAGAGAAGGTTATGTGGGAATCTAAGAAGCTACCGTCTAACATTGACCTCTACACAGCAGTCCTATACTACCAGCTTGGAATAGACATACCATTATACACCCCGATATTCGCCATGGGCAGAGTTGTTGGGTGGACGTCTCACTACATAGAGCAGGTCCTGGATAACAGGCTTATAAGGCCTACAGAGAAATACGTTGGCCCCGTAGGCCTCAAGTACCAGCCTATGGAGGTTAGGTGTAGGAGATAAGAGTTAATAAGGAGTATACAGTCATCCGCCAAACCGTTATCTCCCACACTTCCATCTATTTTCCTTCTATTTTATGGTATAAGAGTAGCCCTAGAGCCACAGCCATCACATCGAGGGCCGCCCCGGGATTCCAGCCACGAGGTCTCCAGAGGCTGTCAAGCCACTCTACAGCTTCATAAACACCGCCCCCGCTCAACATTCTAAGGGCTTCTAGGGCTTCCGCTTTAACCCTCTTGTACGCTGTGAATCCATACTTGCTAGCAATAAGTGTATCCCCGTGGCGAGCCAGCAGCTCTAGGAGTGTGGTGAGAAAAGACTCCGCTATAGGGGCTCCACCTTCTGCTAGCATGTTGAACGCTTCGAGAGTTATGGGGTATCCTTCTAGGAGCTCCCTATGAACTAGATCCCATGATGCAGCCTTTAGTATGTCGGTGAAAGAGCTGGGATAGCCTGATCCTATGCTGGGCACGGGGCCGGTGTAGCCACCGAGATGTGAGGGTTTGAGGAACTCTATTAACTTATAGTATTCGACGGCCTCCTCAAACCCCGTTTCATTGACTACTATGGAGTGAGCCTCTCTAACAACCTCACTTACAGGTGCTCCCGCTTTTGATGAGAGAGCAGCGGCTAAAGGTAGTGCGAGTGTCAGAGAGCCTAGGGCTATGTTGGTTTTCAATCCTAGCTTTGAAGCTAGAATCCTATACACCTTAAAACCCCTAGCGATGGGCGATCCTAAACCTCTAGATCTCCATGTGCACGCCTCGTATAACGCTACCTCCGCTATAGAGGCGTTAACTATGAAGTCTACAACGCTCTTATCACTATGAGGTCTAAGAGGGGTTACGGCTCCAGGCTTAGGGTGTATCACGGGCTCCAAGTACAGCCCTTGGGCTATTAAGGGGGTAACACTACAGCCTTCTAAATCCTCATCGCGCAGTATCATGGGAGCACCCGGGGGTTTCTATGCTNGGTTATAGTTTTAATAGCTTTTGCTGTTACAGGGGTATACGAGGTCTGCTATGGTGGAGTGTAGGTATTATAGTGTTATGGAGAAGCTTGCATCACTCGCTAAGATAAAGTTGTCAGAAGAGGAGGTTGAAAGCCTTTGCAGNGATCTAGAGAGGACAGCTGAGTTTCTGAGGACTGTTAGCGAGATATCCAGGGAATTGGAGGTTAACCCGTTATACTACGTGTGGGACCAATGGGGGCCCCTGAGGGAGCCTGGGGAGCCGAGGACAATCGATATAGCCAGTCTACATGTGAGCCTCAAAGAAGGCTATGTCAGGGTGCCGTGGAGAGGTGGGAAGCTTGAGGAGGCTTAAACAAGCTTGGGAGCTAGCTAGGGATTTCAGAGAGGGGGTTGAAGACCCCGTCGAGCACCTTTACAATGTCTTTGAGGCGATCAACAGGTGGGAGGCTCGGGTTAACGCCTACATATCTCTTGAATCACCAGACCTCCTCGTGGAGGAGGTAGAGCGTATATCCAGGAGTATTAGGGTTGGCGAGAAGATCGGTAAGCTTGCAGGTCTGCTAGTCTCCGTAAAAGATAATATATGTACAAGCTTCCTACCAACAACAGCCGGTTCTAGAATGCTGGATCCCTATACACCACCCTACAATGCAACAGTGGTAGAGAGGCTCCTCGAAGAGGATGCTATGGTGGTTGGTAAGACCAACCTAGACGAGTTCGCCATGGGCTCGACCACAGAGTTAAGCGCCTTCGGCCCTACTAGAAACCCGTGGGACCTGGAGAGGGTGCCTGGAGGTAGTAGTGGTGGTAGTGCTGCTTCACTAGCATACGGTGGTTCAGATCTATCTCTTGGTAGTGATACGGGAGGCTCGGCTAGGCTCCCAGCAGCCTACACAGCCACCGTGGGTCTTAAACCTACATATGGCCTTGTCAGTAGGTATGGTCTAATACCTTATGGTAACAGCCTAGAGCAGATATCGCCTATGGCTAGGAGCGTTAGGGATGTAGCTTTACTCCTAGACGTTATAGGAGGCTGGGATCCGCTGGATGCAACAAGTTTAAGAGTTGATAGGCCTAGAACGTTCACAGTTAGCAAAGCCGACCCTAGGAAGGTTACCATATGTGTTGTAAAAGAGTTATCAGAAGGCGCCGAGGAGGTTATAGAAAAGGCTTACTGGCGGATCCTTAAAAAGCTTGAATCTGAGGGGGTTGAGTTGAGAGATGAGAAGCTCCCAGTAGCATCCAAAGCTCTCCCAGCATACTACACCATAGCTTTCGCAGAGGCTGCCAGCAACCTAGCTAGGTACGATGGCATATTCTACCCCACTAAAGGAGGTGGGAGCTCCTGGGAGGAGGAGGTTGAGCTTGCTAGGATGAAGGGNTTCGGGAGGGAGGTTAAGAAGAGGATACTAATGGGGGTTTACGCTCTAAGCGAGGGCTACAGGGATGAATACTACATAGCNGCCACTAAGGTGAGGAGGGTTGTGAGAGACGAGGTTCTAAGGATGACTAGAAACTGTATAATAGCATCCCAGGCCTCCCCAATACTACCACCAAGGCTTGGGGAGAGGCTTGACGACCCCTTGAAACTCTACGCTATGGATGTTTACACTGTTATAGCTAACCTAGCCGGGGTTCCGGCCCTGGTTCAAACCATTGAGTTTCATAACGGGCTACCCATAGGGGTTCAGTGGATCGGTAAACCCCTGGGTGAGGGGGAGCTTGTATCCCTAGGGCTTCTCGTAGAGGAGTTAACGGGCTTAGCGGGGGTTGTTGCAGGTTGAGGGTAGTCATAGGCCTTGAGATCCATGTTCAGATGAGCGAGGCGGGCTCCAAGCTCTTCTGCGACTGCAAAGCCGACTATAGGGGGTTCAATGTTAACGCTAATGTATGCCCCGTATGCCTCGGACTACCCGGAGCTCTACCCGTTGTTAGTAAGAAGAGTTTAGAGCTAGCACTAGCAACATCCCTAGCGTTAAAATGCGAGGTACCTAAGTTCATAGTTTTCACTAGAAAACACTACTTCTACCCAGACCTACCTAAGAACTACCAGATTAGCATGTTNGAGAGAGCAGGTGGCGTGCCGATATGCAGGAATGGGGTTATAAGCTTCCTAGACCCCTCAACTTGGGAGTGGAAGACTTGTAGGGTAAGGAGGATTAACATAGAGGAAGATCCGGGGAGGACTGTTTACGAGGAAGGTGGTATAACTGGGAGCCCCTACGCGCTAGTAGATTATAACAGAAGCGGGGTCCCTCTACTGGAGATAGTAACAGAGCCCGATATAGAAACCCCTAGGGATGCAAGGCTCCTGGTTGAATACCTATTACTCATGCTAGAGTACCTTGGGGTGACCAACCCAAGGCTTGAGGGGGTCTTCAGGGTTGATGCTAACGTAAGCATAGGTGGAGGAGAGAGGGTTGAGTTAAGAACATAGGTAGCACTTTGGATGTGGAGAAGGCTTTAAACTACGAGATCCTAAGGCAGACTAAGATAAGGGAGGCTGGAGGTGTAATTGAGAGGGAGACGAGGCATTGGGATGCAGTGAGGGGGGTTACAAGGCCCCTAAGGCATAAGGAGTACGAGGAGGAGTACCTCTACTTCCCAGACCCCGATCTGCCACCGATAGCTATAACGGAGGAGATGGTGGAGAAAGCTCTTAGGATAGCTGAGAAGGCCGATCTACAAGTATTGTTAGGAGAGCTCCTGAAACTCAATGTACCCCCAGAGCATGCGTGGAGCCTCCTATCCACAAAGCCCTCCCTAGAGCTCTTCAGGAAAACTGTAAGCCTGGGTGGTGACCCGCAGTTAACAGCTAGGATACTAGCTGTTGACTATAAAGGTGAGCTTAGAGAGCAGGGCAGGGACCCCTACGATCCGTCCAGCTGGCCCCCACTAGAGACGGTGCTAGAGCTGGTTAAGCTAACGCTATCAGGAGTCTACCCGTACGATACAATCAAAGGCCTTGTAATACCAGCCCTAGCATCAAACCCGCAGGCTAGGCTTGAAACGGTATTGCCTGAGAAAGCAGGTGATATAGAGGTGGCGGTAGAGGAGGTTATAAGGGAGGAGGTTAAAGC
>JGI26465J51735_1000862_pt1 | contig 11563 bp, 16 predicted proteins | sample PerSpoBPS_BMetaG_FD_51735 | JGI IMG/M metagenome (IMG submission 51735) | reverse complement strand
CCGACGCTGGTGCTGTATGCCATATTGTTGCTGGTGATAATTCTCATATTGGCGATATTGATAATTGAGTACAACAACTGGAGGAGGAGGCGGTTGATGCAGATACTGGCCCCGCCGAAGTAAAAACCTCCTTTTTCCCGTATTATTCCCCAACCTTTTTTAACTCCCTTCTCCATTTTTCTATGCTTGGTGCGGTCTTGATCTCTCATGTCCGTTCTGCCATGGTCGCCAAGCTCCGCGGGCTCCCGATCCCCGAGTCCCACCTCTTCCTCTCCGGGGTGAGAGCCGGCGTCTTCGTCACGGTGGAGGCTATCGTGCGTTCTGGCGGTTTCGAGAGGCGCGAGGTGCGGGGGTCTTTGGGGATTGTGGAGCCTTTTAGGGATTTGGCGTTTGACTCCGCCAAGATCGCGGCGAAGCTTGTCCTCTCCATACCTAGGTTTACGGAGTTTGACCTGCGGAGGTCTGTCGTCGAGGTTACTCTTGTCGAGGGGCTTCGGGAGTGGGACGGCTCCTTGGACGGCTTCGGGTGGGGGCGCGAGGGCGTGTATGCCGTGGCTGGGCAGAGGAAGCTGGTGGTGTTGCCGCAGACCATGGTCGAGAGGCGTATCTTGGGGGAGGCGCTGTTGCGCTACGTTGAGTCTATGGTTGGGCCTCCGGAGAAGATGTATAGGTTTTCCACCCGCATCTTCTACGAGTTGCATCCCGAGGGGGAGGTTATCGAGCGGGAGCTCTGGAGGTCGCGTGTTATTAAGCAATTTTTCGAAGTTACGCGTTAAGCTTTTATACAGCTGCGCCTTTTTAAGCAATGTATGTGGAGTTGTTCGTCGTAGCTGGTCAGAGCGTGGAGCTGGAGAACTCCCTAAAGAAGGTGGTTGAGGACCTGAGGGGGCAGGTCCAGAGGCCCGACAAGGTGAGGCTCGCCACAGTTAAGATCCGCCCAGACGCTGTGGATCAAGTGCTTAGGCTCGTGGGGGAGCCGCCTGAGAAGGTGCCGCCGCACTACAGGTCGCTGGTGAACATGTTGAAGAAATACGGCATATCCAAGTTCCCCGCCGTTGTTGTAGACGGCGTCAAGGTGGGCGAAGGCGATGTGAACCTCGAAGAGGTCCTCCGCGCGGTGCAGGCCAGAGCCAAGGCTGAGTTCCCCGAACTCGCCGCGTTGGAGCTAGTTCCCCCCAAGCCCACGCCGGCTCCCATACAGCCGGTCATAAGCCAGCCTCCTCCGCCTCCTCCGCCCCCGCCTCCGCCTCCTCTTCCGCCGCCGTCTGAGGTGCGGCCGCTTGAGCCTCCTCCTGTTGAGCAGAAGCCGGTTTTCGAGCCTCGGCCTTCGGCGGAGACCCCGCCGCCTCCGCCACCGCCACCTCCGCTTACGCCTCCTCCTCCGCCGCCTAGGCAGATTACGGCGGTGGTTAAGCTGGTGTTGGGGAGGCCTGACAACTGCGGCGAGTGTGCGTATTTTGGCTCTATGACTTCTCGGTGCTTCTTGTTTGGCTTCGCCGTGACCAACCCCGCCTCCCCGCCGTGTAAGCAGTATGTTAGAAGTGGAGGTTAAGCACAGGGCGGACCTCTCGAAGGTTAGGGAGCGGCTTAAATCGTTGGGTTTTTCTCTCGTCGCGGCTCAGGAGGAGGTGGATATATACTTCCAGCATCCGTGTTGGAACTTCGCCGCCACCGACGAGGCTTTGAGGGTTAGGTCCGCGGGGGGGAGGGCCTACGTGGCGTATAAAGGGCCGCGGATGGGGGCGGGGGCCAAGACGCGGGTTGAGGTTTCTGCCGAGGCCAGCCCCGGCATTGTGGAGGTTTTTGAGAAGCTGGGCTTCGCCGCGGTGGCTAGGATCAGGAAGAGGCGGGAGTACTACGCCGGGGGCGGCTTCTCAGTGTCGCTTGACTTGGTGGAGGGCCTCGGCGAGTTTGTGGAGGTGGAAAAAACCGTTGCTAGCGAGGAGGAGATCCCGCGCGCCGTGGAGGAGGTGAGGCGCCTCGCCTCTGCGTTGGGCCTGGGCGAGGAGGTTAGGGAGACGTATTTAGAGCTCTTCCTCAACACTTTTAAACCGGGTAGCCAGTAGGCGCGTGTTGTTTGGGGAACTTGTCAAGGCCCTGGCGGCTGTCGAGGCCACCACTCAGAGGACAGCCATGGTTAAGCTCCTGGTCTCGTTGTTTAAAAAGGCGAAGCCGGAGGAGGTGGACAAGATTGTGTATTTCATACTAGGCGACTTGAGACCTCCCTGGGAGGGGGTTGAGCTCGGCGTGGCGGAGAAGCTCTGCCTAAGGGCCTTGTCGAAGGCCTCGGGGGTGCCCCCCGCCGAGCTGGAGGCTTTGTATAAAAAGAGCGGCGACGTGGGCGAAGCCGCGAAGAGGGCCTTGTCCGCCGGCAAGAGGCCTGGCCTCTTGGCGTTTGGCCAGCAGAGGCCTCTGGAGGTTTCCGAGGTTTACGACACGCTTCTGAAGATAGCGCAGGCGGCGGGGGAGGGCGCGCAGGATTTGAAGGTGTCTCTCCTCTCCTCGCTCTTCGCCCGCGCGTCGCCGGAGGAGGGGAAGTATATTGCTAGGTTCGTCGTGGGGAAGCTGAGGCTCGGCGTTGCCGACATGACGCTTATAGACGCCTTGTCTGAGGCCTTCGGCGTTGGGAAGGAGGCTCTTGAGCGGGCTTACCACGTGTATCCCGACCTGGGGCGCCTCGCTAGACACATCGCCGGGGGTAGGCCCCTTGACGAGGTCAGGATCACCCCCGGCGTCCCCGTGCTCCCCATGTTGGCGCAGAGGCTTTCTTCTGCTTCCGAGATCTTGGCCAAGCTCGACGGGGTTGCGGTATGTGAGTATAAATACGACGGGGAGAGGGCGCAGATACATATACGCGGCGGCTCCGTGAAGATCTTCAGCAGGAGGCTTGAGGACATAACCCACGCGTATCCCGACGTCGCGAAGGCGGTGCGGGAGGCCGTCTCCGCGGGGGAGGCCATACTGGAGGGAGAGATCGTGGCGGTGGACCCAGACACGGGGGATATGTTGCCTTTTCAGGAGCTGATGCACCGGAAGAGGAAACACGAAGTTGCCGCCGCGGTGGAGATGTACCCCGCCGTCTTGCACCTCTTCGACGTGCTCTATGTAGACGGCGAAGACCTCACCGCAGAGCCTTTGATGCACCGCCGCGTGAAGCTTTCGGAGGTCGTGAAGGAGACCGACAAGGTCTTCATAGCGAGGTGGAGGGTTTTCGACGGCGCCGAGGACGTCGACACGTTTTTCCACGAGGCCGTCTCCCTAGGCATGGAGGGGCTTGTGTGCAAGTCCCCCAACTCCATATACGAGATGGGGGCCAGGGGGTGGAACTGGATAAAATACAAGAGGGACTACAGAAGCGAGATGATAGACACGGTGGATCTCGTGGTCGTAGGCGCCTTCTACGGCAGAGGCAAGCGGGCGGCCTATACGGCGCGTTCCTAGCCGCCGCCTACGACCCCTCCACCGACATGTTCTACACCGTGTGTAAGGTGGGCAGCGGCTTCACAGACGCGGACCTGAAGAAGATGTACGAAATGTTGCAGCCCTACAAGATCCCGCACAGACACCCGAGGGTCGTGTCTAAGATGGAGGCTGACGTGTGGTTCGTGCCCCAGGTAGTCGTAGAGGTGATAGGCGCGGAGATCACCCTGTCGCCGCTTCACACCTGTTGCCTAGGGGCCGTCAAGCCGGAGGTAGGGCTTGCGGTGCGCTTCCCGAGGTTCACCGGACGCTACAGAACCGACAAGTCGCCGGAGCAGGCAACCACAGCCGCGGAGATGCTGGAGCTGTATAGGAGGCAGAANAAGGTGGCTCAGCCGGAGTAGACCTTCTCCAGGGTCCACCTAAGCACNCGGAGTATCTCCCTCTTTCTCTCCTCGGACCTGTAGTTGTATATCTTCATGGCGGTTGCCTCGCCCTCGCCGCCCTCAAGCTCGTATCTAAGCACCTCCTCCTGCCTCAACGCGCCTTGTCTCACCTCCTTCGCGTCTTCCTCTCTATATTTCTGGAGGAATTTGTCCAGGAAGAACCTCTTGAACAGCCCGTCTAGCCTCACCGGCTCTCTGAACTTGATGTGCAGGTGGTTTCCGTAGACCTCCACGGTTGCGTACACCTCGCCGCCTCTCCCCCTGACCTCCTCCACGGCCTCGGGCCTCGCCGCCTCCGCGGCAGTGGAGAAGGACTTCTCCCCTATTGACTTATCCAGTAGCTCCAGCAGGGAGGTGTACAGCTTCAGCTCCTCCTGTAGTTGCGCTATCTTCTCCTCCAGCATCTTCCTGACCTCCAGCAACTTCTGGACGTCCACATACGCCTCCACACATTTATATTTAAAATTTAGAAGTGCCGTGATCGTCGCCTCCGTAGGCAACCTGAATTTTGACATATACCTCAAGGTGTCTGAGCTCCCGGGCCCCGACGAAAACGTGGAGGCGCTCGACTTGTACACAGGCGGCGGCGGCTCCGCCGCGAACTTCGCGGTGGCCATCGCCCGGATGGGCCTGGGGGCCCGGTTCATAGGCGCAGTGGGCGAAGACCCCATGGGCGAGCTCTCGCTTAGGGAGCTCAAGGCCGAGGGGGTAGACGTCTCCTTCGTGAAGAGAATCGCCGGGGTTAGGTCCGGGGTGGTCGTGGTCTTGGTCCACCCNGACGGCGTGAAGAGGATGCTGTCGTACAGAGGCGCGAACCTCGGCCTCACGCCGGCTGACTTAGCNGCGGACAAGTTCCAAGGCGTCCGCCACATACACCTAGCCACCGGCAGGACGGAGCTCATAGTGAGGGCTAGGGAGATAGCCCGCGAGGTGGGGGCCACGGTTTCGGTAGACGGCGGNACGGCGCTTGCCANGAAAGGCCTTGAGATAGTCAAGGCCGTGGTAGACGGCGTCGACGTGGTCTTCATGAACCACGTGGAGGCGAAGATGCTCGCGGGGTCCCACGACCACAGAGCCGCCGTCGAGAAGCTCTCCAAGGAGCTGTCTGTGGGGGAGCTCGTCATAACACTAGGCCCCAGAGGGGCTGTGGCGTTTGACGGCAGGAGGTTGCTCCACGTCGACGCCTTTAAGCTCAACGCGGTGGACACCACAGGGGCGGGGGACAGCTTCGCCGCGGCGTATATAGCCATGTTCCTCAGAGGTATGGATCTCTACGAGAAGCTGGTATTTGCAAACGCAGCCGCGGCGATTAAGGTCACAAGACCCGGCGCCCGGTCGTCTCCCCGCCACGACGAAGTCGTGTCTTTTCTGTCGTCGCTCGGCTACAAGATTTAAATAACAGCATCTACGTTATATAGTGGCCCAGAGAAATCCGTGTCTAGGGCCTAGATGCGCCCTCGGCCCCAACGGCACGTCGCTATTCCGTTGCGGCAAAAAAGCCCTCAAGCCCACCATAAGAGGGAACAAGATCGTGTTCTGGTGCACCTGGCTCAACGACGAATGCATAGGGGCCAGATGCCAGTACGCCTACTGCGAGGCCAGGGCCATGACGCCCGAGGGATACTGCACCTATAAGCCGTCGGGAGAGGAGGGGGAGGCCAGGAGGGACATATTGACGGAGGTGAAGAAGATGGAGAAAGAGGTGGAGAAGATTAGGCAACACCTAAAGAGGCAGGGCCTCGGCGATTATCTGTGAAAGCCGTCGTCTTGGCCGCTGGGCTGGGCACGAGGCTGAGGCCGCTGACTTTTTTCGTGCCGAAGGCCCTAGCCGCCGTTGGGTCTAAGCCGCTTATTGATTACGTCATAGAGTGGCTGAGGCGGAACGGAGTTAGGGAGGTGGCCGTCGTGGGGTACTACATGCAGGATCTGCTGAGGAGCTACCTGTCGGAGCTCCACCCAGACGTGGTTTTTATAAAATCGCGGCGGTTGCTGGGCACGGCCGGCCAGCTGTATTACGCCAAGGAGTGGGCAGAAGGCGACGTGGTCGTGGCGAACACAGACGTCTTGACTAATCTCGACTTGAGGGGCCCTCTTCAGTTGCACCGCTCAAAGGAGGCGTTGCTCACCGTGGTGGGCACGGCGAATAAAACCTCCCTGCGGTTCGGCGTGTTGGAGGTTGAGAACGGGCTCTTAACCGCGTGGAGGGAGAAACCAACCTTCGAGTACATAACGTCCACTGGGATCTACGTAATTTCTGACGCGGTGGTTAAGAGCCTCCCCGAGGAGTACCTCGACATGGACGCCCTCGCCAGATCGCTGATGCCCCGCGTCGCGGTGTACGAGGCAGAGCAGGCGTTTTTCTACGACGTGGGCACGCTGGAGGATTTAGCCAAGGCGAGACACGTGGAGCTGGGACACCTGAGGCCGTAACTACACTTCCACACGTAACAAATATATATTTCTTCATCATCTAGGGCGATGAGCGTATGTCCTGTTTTGAGGCGGGGGGAGGCAGGTTTTGTATGTGGCTACACCAACAAGCCCATAGACCCCTTCAGCTGGTACTGCATAGGCAACTACACCGAGTGCCCCATCTTCATCAGGTACTCCCGGGAAGAGCGGCGGCCAGCCGCGCCGAAGCCCGAGGAGGCCCCCAAGCCGCTCGCCGAGGTGCTCCCGCTGGCCCCCGAGAGGCCGGAGGCTGAGTTCGAAAAGGCCATAAAACCTGTAATTGACAACGTCGTTTTGAAATACGACGACTTGGTGAAGAAGCTAGACGACGCCTGGAAGGACTACGAGAACAACGTAGTGGGGGCCCGGCGGCAGTGGGAGGTAGAGAAGATGTCCCTACTGAGGGCCCAGGAGTTGCTCAACAAGACAATAGGAGACTACGAAAAGATGCTGACGGAGATAGAGCTGAAAAAAGACTTCATGCCCACTGAGGCGTACGCGGCGACGAGAAAAGACCTCGAGGCCAAGCTGGAGGCTCTCCGGGGGCTCCTCGACGAGGTGAAGGCGAAGTACATGGCGCTGGAGGAAGGGCTGGGGGTCCACTTCAGAAGAGTACTCTCCACCTCCACAAGCGCAGAGGTCATATCGCTGAAGCTCTCCCTGTCTAAACTAGAGGAGTTGCTAAAAGAGGGCAAGATATCCCGGGAAACCTACGAAAAACTTAAGAAAGAACTAGAAGAGTTGTTGAAATGAGCCTCGACATAGCGTATCTAGCGCTGGGAGAGCTAGAAAAACTGCTGTCTCAATACGAGGAGAAAGTAAAAGGCATAGAAGACACGTGGAGGGCCTTCGCAGACGCCGCGGCTAAGACCAAGTCCAGCTGGGACGCAGACCTCGCCAAGGTGAAGATACGCGCCGACCAGCTTAGAAACGTGGTGGAGAGCCTCAAGAGAGAGCAGGAGGTCCTCTTGGCGAAGAAGGAGCTGGGGCTTATATCTGAAAAAGACTACAACGCCCTCTCCACCGAGCTTCAGAAAAAGATTGACGAATACCAGGCGAAACTCAACGAGCTCACCCAGAAGGTGGCGGAGCTGGAGTCCCGCATCTTGTACCTCTGGTCCCGGGCGCTTACAAAAGAATACCTCGCCAAGTTCGACCTCCTGGAGCTNGAAAAGAAGATCGAAGACGCCAAGGCCGCCGGCAGAATCGACGACGAGACCTACGCCAAGATACGCCACGAGGTGACAATCATGAAACAAACCTGGGAGCTACTGAACCTCCTCCCCCCTACTGACAAGGCCTGACGTAGGCACGCCCCTCGCGGACCTCCACAAGCTCGACACAGCTCCCAGCCGCAACCTCGCAAGCGGCGCACACAGCCTTCCAGTACACCCCGCCCACCTTCACCACGCCCACAGGCTTGAGGTCTTCTACGGCGATTCCCCTTCCGCCCACGTAGTCAAACCCCCTGGGTTGCTCCTTAGACACCTTTACCGCCACATAAACTGCGAAGCCTAGAAAAGGAGCCGCCACCGCAACCGCCGCCCACAGAGGAATTACGTTGAAGAAATAGAGCAGGAAGGCCACGACGGCGGGTGCCACGAAGAGGAATATATCGTCGAGAATAGCCACCAGCAGAGTCGCGAGACGAGACATATATACCATAGGCCCATGCATTAATAATGTTTACCCTGGACATTCCCCCGGGGTACACGGCCTTAATCAGAGGCCCAGCCTCTGCGGAGTGCGGAGGCCTCTGCAGAGTCTTCGGGGGCCTATTTCAGAGATTTGAAGTGCCGCCCCACAAGCAGTACCCGGTGGAGGGCCCCGCCGTCCTCGGAATAGAAAACGGCGTCGTGGTTCTCGTGAAAGGGAGCACCACGCCGCAGGACTGGAACATAGAGACAAGCGGCGCCGTCGCCCTAGTAGGCCCAACAGACGTCGGTAAAAGCAGTCTCTCCACCTACCTCCTCAACATCCACGTCGCGCAAGGCAGAAGAGTATGCGTAGTAGACGCAGATGTGGGCCAGTCAGATATAGGCCCGCCCGGCTTCGTCGCCTACAGTTGCACCTCGGCCCCAACACCGCACATCTCAGCCCTGGAGCCACAAGACGGGTACTACGTAGGCTCCACAAACCTACAGGGCATGGAGGAACTGCTTCTCGCAGGCGTTGTGTGGAGCCTCAGACGGGTCGCGGCTCAATACCCCCATCTGGTGATAATAAACACCCCCGGGTGGACAACAGGCCGCGGGCTTCAGCTACTGAGGGCGTTGATAGACGCCACGGGCGCGACGCCTATAAACATCGGCGACTACATACTCCCAGGTCTATTAGTCTCTAAGTCTCCCCATGTGCTCCCCAGAGGGCCGCAGGAGAGGAAAGAGCTGAGAAGCTACGCCTACAGACGCCACTTCAAGCCTGTGGCCAGATTACAGGCAGAACAACAAAAGATGTCGCTCTGTCGCTGGGATGGAGGTCTCGACTGTCCCTGGGGCCGCTACCTCGCCGCCGACGTGGAGAGGCCGGAAAAGAAGGGACGCGAATACGCGGTGCCGCCACACTATTTGAAACATCTCTTCGCCGCCNTGTACAAAAACGGAACGCTTGTAGGCTACGGCGTAGTTGAAAAATTTGAGCCAAGAGTCGTCCTCTACGCAACAACTGCNGACTTTGACGAGATCCGCGTAGGCAAGACACGGCTGGACCCACAGACACAAGAAGAACTAGACCCATTGCCCTAACGCCTATAGACGTACCAGAAACACAACTCACAAATCACAAAAACTTAAAAACGCGAGACAAAGAGACCCTGGCCCGTAGCTCAGCCTGGATGGAGCGGCGGAGGATCACAGTCCGCCGAACCTGCGGAGCCGTAGGTCGTGGGTTCACGGCGAGAGCCGGCCTACAAATCCCACCGGGCCCGCCAGTTTCATCTCCCCTTTGCTAGGGCGAAAAGATTAATTTGGTGAAGACTAGATAACCGTGGCTATTGTGATTTCGCCCGTGGTGGCGGAGGCTTTGCGGAAAGTTGCCGGGGGTAGAGATGTCGAGGAGTTTCTAGCGGAGCTTATCGCGGAGCGGCTAGACCCCCCGGAGAGGGCTGAGCTCTATCTACGTCTCTACGAGAAATTTTTCAAAGAGGCCGAGGAGCTCTATGAGAGGGGCGACTTTGTGCAGGCTGGGGAGAAGTACTGGGGGGCCGTGACGGCGTTGTTAAACGCGTTGGCTGAGAAGAGGGGGTGGCCGCACTACAGCCATAGGGACTACGCAGTGGTGGTGGAGAGGCTGTACAACGAGACCGGCGACAAAGAGCTTGTGGTAGGCTTCAGCCTCGCGGAGAGGTTGCATTCAAATATCTACCACAACTTCCTTTCGCCGCAGGGCTTTCAACTACACAGAGAGGCCGTACTCACGCTCGTCCAGAAACTCAAGAAGCTTACAACGGGCTGACGAGCGTAGAGCTGACTGCTGATGAGAATTAGTGGTGTCCCGGCCGGGGTTCGAACCCAGGACCTGGGTTGTTTGAGTCATGCAGGCATAGGGGGAATTGTCCTCTGCCGCCGGGGGCGGCCAGAGGCTACAGCCATCTGGCTTCGTCTTGTTGGGCCTTACCATCATTAGGTGAGCATTGACGGCGTCACAAAAAACGTTGAACTGATGCCTGCAGGTTTTTCCTTACAGGTGTAATTATCCCTGTGAGTCAAGACCTGTAAGGCAACACCGGCAGGCGCGTCACGCCGCAGTTCGCGCCGTCTTGCAAAACGGGCGTTAGTGCGGAACCGAATAACCCCGTTGGGGAGAAGAGGGGTGCGGACTGAAGCGCGGTGGTTTCAAGCGAGCCGGCGCGGCCCCCCGTTGGGAAAAGAGGTGATTGCCACGATGACGGTTCATTACGTTCAATTGGTCACAGCGTCTCATGGATAAGGTTGAAAAGATTCTGGAGAGATACAAAATCTACCTAGGCGTAAAATACGTCGAGTTGGTGGTGGGGCCCTACAAGACTAGGGCTGCCTTCACGAACTTGTCCAGTCCTCCGCCTACCATCCACCTAAATGAATACCTAATCGATGACGAGGAGGTTGTTGAATACCTGATCCTCCGCGAGATGATGCACATAGCACTCCACAGGTACCCTCCGATGAGGTACAGCACGCCGAGCTTGTCCTACGCGGAGAAGTTCAACAGCGCCCTCAACTTCTTTATGCCAAAGGAGAAGGTTGAGGAGATTAGGGAAAAGATGGAAAAGCTGATAGAGGTGAACCGGAGGCTTCAGTAACCTCTTTTTTATGGGGCCTTCCGGCGCCGCCTCGTGCTCTGCGAAGGGCTCCTCCGGTAATATGGACAAGGGATGGGGAAAAAGAGGTTTATTCGTCCGCAGGTACATCCCTACAGGGATTCGCTCACAGGTTTAATCAGACCTGAAAGGAAAGCCCCGTGGGGGAGTATCTGCAGTTGTTGTCTAAGGCGCCTCCTTTTCGCCACACAGCGGGACGACCTCTGCTACCACCTCCACGTGGTATGCCCTGGTAGGTATTCCTGTGGGTCTGTATCTGCAGTCTTTACCTGTAGAGAGAATGCTTATATAGCGAAGCAAAAAGAAAAGACATGGATAGGACAGTTCAACATGCGCCTCGGCATTTAACGTGTTATGGATAGAAACGAGATAAAAGAACGTTTGGAGCTTGCGCTTAGGCCGGCTGAGCCGCCGACCTTGGAGGAGGTGCTTGAGCAAGTCTCCACCCGCGGCGTCTTGCGGGGGCCGGTGGACTGGGTGTTCCCGGCGTGGATGCTCTACGTCGAATACGCAACGCAGAGGATTATCGAGACGTTTCCGTTATCGGAAGAGGAGAAGAGACAACTCCTCGACTTCACGGACACGCTGAAACGGCTTCTGCGGGAGGCGTGGATACAGACGAAAGAAAAGCTGACGGCGCTGCACAAAGCCGTCGCCGAGGGCATGTATAGAGTGGAGGGCAACAAGCTGTACGCGCCGGACGGGACGTGGATGTATGTAAGAGGACCTGGCAGGTGTTCCTGTGGGTCTGTATCTGCAGTCTTTACCTGTAGAGAGAATGCTTATATAGCGAAGCAAAAAGAAGAGACATGGGTAGGACGGTTCAACATGCGCCTCGGCGTTTAACGTGTTATGGAGAGAAACGAGATAAAAGAACGTTTGGAGCTTGCGCTTAGGCCGGCTGAGCCGCCGACCTTGGAGGAGGTGCTTGAGGAGGTCTCCACCCGCG
>JGI26465J51735_1000842_pt1 | contig 11810 bp, 17 predicted proteins | sample PerSpoBPS_BMetaG_FD_51735 | JGI IMG/M metagenome (IMG submission 51735) | reverse complement strand
TCTTCGGGAAGAGCAGCGCCCCAGCAGAGCGCTCCATCGCTCTACCTCCTCCCTATCTTCAGCCCAATAATACCCAACTCTCAAAAAACTGGAAAGCCCTGAGCTCGGCGTGGATCCTCCGGAACCCATCGGTGAGGGACCGATCCTCGTCCCCTGTGTCCGTCTCGCCTTCGAAAAACCGGGAAGCCCTGACCTGCCTGTACTACGGGGTGGGTGAGGGCAGAGGGCTGAGGGTCAGAGAGGAGGGGACGAAGCGACGTGTTGGTACGTCGAAATAGAACACGATGCCGGACGGCGTGTCCAGGATCAAGCGTTCGCCCGCGGCGGTCCGGATTCGCAAAGGTCCTGCTGGAATTGGGGCCAGGAAGCGCTGCGCCTCGCGTGGTCGAATGCCCTCCGGTGTGCTTTCCCAAACCCAGACCTCCAGCACCCCCTGCGCAGTGGGCTCGCCTCCCGGGCCGGGGAGCGCTCCGGCCAGGACGTCCATTCGCACCCGTCCTCCCTCTAACCATTCCGACCATCCGTTCACCACCACCATGTCCTTCACCGGAGGTTGGGGGATATAGGGGAGAATACGACCGGCCCCCGCTGGGGTTCCCTCTGGAGTTGGGAATCGCAGAGGCCCCGGGGAGGGGGTCGGACGCTGCCACGGAGGGGTTTGCTCAGAGGGCGGAAGCGTCCCATGCCGATTGCCTGCTTCCTTGGTCAGGAATTGATGCCATGCGGCNTCTCGTGCCGCCTCAAAGGTGGCAGTCTGTGGAAAGGGCAACGGTGACTCACGAACCCCTTCCCATAGAATACAAGAAGAAAGCCCATAGCAAGCAACTATAAACACAAAAATACCGCGATAAAACCGGAATTTTATGCGATTCATTCACTTCTCCCAACTAATATCTNAAGACCATGGCATGGTTTGGGCCGTTCGGGTATCCTGATTCAGGGCTTGATAGAGTTGTAAGTATCCTACCTCCGGGCGGTTATCGGTTCGAACTCCATGCGGGAGAATACAGGCCTCAGGATCCCAGCGGCGGTTCTCCTCACAGGCCTTCCTAATTGAGTAAGGGTGCCTCGAAATCGGATTAAAACCCCATGCGCTTGGAGGCCGTAGAGCGCGATGCGAAGCCATTGATCGGCGTTCACTCCGTCCGACCGATAGATCTCTGGCATAGGATAAGCAGGCGGTGCTCCCCATGAGATATACCAGATATCCTCCAATGTCCATCCATTGGATGGAGTACATGCAGGGCAACCTGCATAATGACAGCCATCGCATAAGCCAAAATTCAACAACAAAGAGTTAGGAGCATTCATTGCATCATAACCCTCTACCCATGCCCGTGTTGAGGAGGGATCTCCAAAGGCGGGTTCAGCATCGATCGCTCCCCACACTATCAATTTAGAAGCCCAGCTTGGAGGGCTCTGAATCCAATTATTTAGTTCGTTGATCAGTTGTGCCCATTGAGAACCATGCTCTCTCGTAACTCCCGAACCGGAATTATTAATTCCGGGAAGTTATTTCCACTCCCCGCTGGGCGGGAAAATCTCTATCGAATCCAGGATTTTCTGTCCCAGGGGCACCAGGTGTTCCCCGTCCGGCTCGCAGAGAATGGGCCAGAATGTGATCTGCCGCACGATTTCCAGCGAGGGGATGTATACATCCAGACAGGTGTTGGGGAGATGCCAGACGGCCACCCCCTGCCATCCTTTCCCTTGAAGAGGCTTCACCACAAAGTTCTCGGCATGGAGGGTTCGCCAGTAAGGACCGATGGCCTCCTGGAACTCCGGCAACGTCCGGGATAACTCCACGCAGCAGAAAGTCACCATAACCCGTTCTTCATAATACTCGCCTTCGCCGGTGACCACGACCCGGTAGGCGCCCGGCTGCNGAAAAACTTTCCATTCGCTTGGAACCTGAAGGCGGATCCCCGCCTCCGGNAACTCGTAAACCTGCCACGAGGTCCGTGGAGGGGGAAGCGTGAAGGTGGGAGGCGGCGTCCAGGGCTTCTTCCCTCCCGGTGGAGTGGGCTTCCCCTCAACGGCCGCAGGAGGCGTAAAGGTAAGAGGCGGAGTGGGTGTCCCTTCTACGGCCTCTGAAGTCGTTGTGGCAGACGAAGAGGGCGTTATGGCCTGCGGGGCCCATCGGGTTTCGGCGCCTGGAGAGAAGGACGGGGAGGGGGTAATTCCCCTCCCTGGCGCGCACCCACTCGCANCGATGACCAGCAACAGGGCTGCAACACCCCATATAGGAGGCCTCATCATCCTCTCCTCCTACCAGCTCATCCACTGGTATCGCCCGATGGTCTCGTAATACCCTCCTCCGTTGCCGAAGTATCGCACGTGGCGGGGTTCTACGCTCTGGCCGCCGTAGATGCCGCCATACGGCCGATATAGTTGAGCGTTCAGGTAAAGGCCTTGATGGAGGTGATTGGAGGGCCAGTAGCCGTCTTGATAGTTACCACTGCGGCCGGCATAACCGATCACCGTGCTGATCCCCACATCCTGCCCAGCGGATACGTTGATGCTGCGCAGGTGGGCCGCCATACTCCAGTAGCCGTTCCCCAAATCCACAATGACCACACGCCCTAACGGGGCCCAGCCACCCCCGGCCCAGCCCGCATAGAGGACGCGTCCCGGTGCGGGGGGATAAACAATATCCCATTCCTTTCCTTCAAAGGAAAATCCAGGGCGTGGTAGTCATTCAGGCCATTTGTCCGATTGCAGTATTGATGTAAGCCCTCCCCGTAGTAGGAGGGGCCTGCCTGGGACCATCCCTGAGGCCAGGGCGTGCCGGGCCCGTTAGCCGTGGAAGCCCAGGGCGTTTGGAGGAATTTCCAGGTCGGCCAATCGGCGCAACCCGGTGCGGCCAGAGGTTCCACGGAGAAGGCCCCATTTCCTCCGGAGTGGAGGACTTTTTCCTTTTCCTTACAGGATCTCAATCCCTATCGGACTCTTCGGTCGAGGAGATCCCAGAACCGGCGGCTTCTCGTAGAGGGCATCCTCAGCCCGGATCCGGTGAAGTTCTTCCAGCGAGCGGCTGGCTGGACCAAAGGCGATCAGGGACAGCAGGGTTTCACACCCCTGGCGATTCCCGTCCGGCTGGGGGCAAATGATTTCGTAGAGCCTGCCGTAGGCGGCCAGGTAGACATAAAGGCTAGGATCCATGCCTGGCGCATTGGCAACCATTACTCCCCGGTAGGAATCCACAGAGACTGGCTGTGGGTGCAGATTCAGGCCTGGGAATCCTCGGGCCAGTTCCTGAGCTCGCTGCTCCATCCGGTCCGGTGGATCGCGATGGCGCCATGCCACCCGCAGGACCATCCGTCCATCCGGAGCCACGAGGGTGAAGCCGAAGGCGTCAGAGAGATACTGATCTTCCACGACGCGCGTTTCCGGCGGAAGGGCCCGCAGGGAGACGCCGAGCACCTCATTCTGATAGGCAGGGTTCTCCTTGCTCCCCACAAGGGGCTTCGCGTCCTGAGCCATCGCCCTGCTCACTCCAGCGTTGAGCGCGATGATCAGTAGGGCGCATAATAGTTGAGTGCTTCGCATGAGAACCTCCTGTGGGAAATCCTTAGGGCTGGGAAAAGTTTGCCACGTCTTATTCGCTCTGTGGTCCCCTGCGATGGGGGACCAATCTGTCCCCATCATAGAGGGATGAGATGAAATGGCCCGAAGGGCGCCATGCGACAGGTATGAATGGGGGGTGAGCCGTAAAGTTTCTTATGAAGTTCATCCTGCGGTTGGGCTGAGGATGGGGGGTGATTCAATCCAGTCCGGCTCGATGGCTTCCAGAAGGGTGTGCTCATCGGGCATTGGCTCCAGATCCAGCAGGGCGGCGCAGCGCGGGTCCCGCAGGCCGCCCCGGAACAGCCAGCGGGCCAGATCTACCCGGTCGGCTCGCCCCAAGCGCTCAAGGGCCCGGCTCAGGTGGGTGCGCACGGTTTCCTTCGAGCATCCCAGCCAGCGAGCGATTTCCTTATCGCTCAACCCGTGGGCGGCCGCCCAGGCGATCCGACGCTGACGTGGGCTGAGAGCGGCCCAGGGAGCTCCCCATGTGCGCCACCAGTCTTCAACACGGTAGACAGTCTCCAGCGTCCAGAGGGGGCGGCCCTTCAGGGCATGGGGAAGGGCGTGGAGCATCTGATCGCAGGACGATTCCCAACCCAGACAGCCAAGCGCCCCGGCGCGGTATGCCAGGGCTTCAACGGCAGGATGGGCGGTGTGGGCGAGAAGGAGAGCGCGGAGGCCCGGAAGGGCAGGCCGGATCGAATGGAGGAGGCGGGCGCCGCTCTCGTCGGGGAGGTCGAAGCGGATCAGCAGGAAAGCGGTGGGATGGCCGTTCAGGGCGCGCCGGGCATCGGCAGCGGTAGCGGCGATCCAGGCGAGGGGGAAGCCATGGGCGGCGAACCATGACCGCCAGGCCATCTGATGAAGGGGGTCCGGATCCACCAGACCGATCATCTCTGCATCTCCCATGGATGCCGTGCGATCCATTCTCACAGATCCAGAGGGGAGCCTGCCCGCTTCGCCCCCTCGCTTTCAGGATAGCCGCCTTGGAGGACCTTGTCACTGTGGAAATTCCCGGTCCCCACCCTGTGGATTTCCACAGGGGGATGGGCGAGGCAGCCGCTGGCCAGCGGATCCCCGGCCTGGAGGTCGGAGGGTCAAGCCGTTGAGCGACGGCCTGTGGGCGCCAGGCCGTNGGGAATCCTCGGCGCGTTTTGTCTCCGTATAGATATACCCGCCAACTCGCCCTGGGGTTGGGGGGCATCCGGGCAGATCGGGGCGAAGCCGCGAGGGGGAACGTTGCGAAAGACACAACCAGGGGGGGATTGCCGGTTCACGGATCCTGCGCCCGGATCGCGATCCGCTGCGAGCCGAATACGAAGGGGGCACGAACTTCCCGTTCCCGGATCGAACGGTAGGGATCGAACACATAAACGACCTGCATCTGGTAGATCCCAGGGGTGGAGGGAAGGATGACCTCCCCGGTCAGGATCGCTTCGGTATCCGGATCCAGATGGATCGTCCACGCCTGGAGGCCACGAAAGGGAATTTGCCGGAAATTGAAGAAAAGGATCATGGCGTAGTCCGCCCCCTTCTCTCCTTTCAGGTTAGATGCCCAGATGGCGATCGGCAGCGGCTTGCCCGTTTTTCCATCGACCACAGTCAGTTGTCCTCCAGGTCGAGAGGGATGATCCCAGGGCCATCGAGGGGGGCGAACGAGCGCGACGCCGAGGCTAAGGGTCACTTCTCGAGGGACGGGGGCCCCGTGGAGGATGGGGCGCATCTCCCGTGCAGGGCGGTTGCTCGAGCCCACACGGATTCGAGCTCGCCGGCCGACCAGCCTCGCATACATAGAAAGGCGCTCGACCGGATCGGTGGAGAAATCCAGGGGATCCAGGAAGGCGATGACGATCAGATCATGCAATCCTTCCCCGGGAACATCGATATGCATGGGCAGCTCCACATCTCCCCCCGGCAGCAAGGGAATCAGATGAAGCGCCCCATATTTTCCATTGAGCTCAAAGGGAATCTGCTGATAGTCCAGGATGGCGGTTACCAGCATGGTGATGGGTTGCCCCGCATGGAGGATCAGATACGGGGCGAAGGGCTGACCAGGGGATAGAAAGATCTCCTCGGTCTGCGGCCTTTGAAGCGGGGGCAGATGCCGATGCTCCGGCCAGACGAACCCCAAACCAGCTCCACGAGTCGGGATCCCCCAATCCACAATCGGCCGCTGCGTTTCGTGGACAATCATACCCGGGATCTCACCCGGAGGAAGCGGCCGATCCGCTGGCGAATGGCGACATCCGAGGCTTATAAATATAAATATGACGCTTCCCACCAGGATAGCCACTTGCTGCTTCAAGCGCATCTTCATCTCGGATCCTCTTATGCAGAATCCGGGCTTTCTTACCAGTCGCCGGGCTGATGGAAAAAGCCGCTAAAAGCCGCATCCAGTCGCCGTGTCGCTGGTTTTGAAATCATCATCGGCGTAACCATCTGTATGGAAATGATGGAAAGATTCGGCGTAGATGTTGCGACAAAAAACCGGATACCAGAAATACGTGGTGCAGGTGGCGCGATGCCCTGAACGATGATCCTGGCACTGCGACCACCAGCTGGACGGCTGGGAGAGCGGTCGGAGGAAGCCATCCATCCAAATTTGCTGCTCGAAGAGATCGGAATCGCTTGTATGTGAGCCATAATGCCCGAATCCCGCGGGTTCCCAGTGAATCCGGGCGTCCGTATATCCACTACGATAAAGGGCCATGGGGTCGATCGAGAGTGAGGCTGCTTCGGACGCCTTAAGCGCCCGAATCGGCATTCGCCGGATTGCTCCCGGTTCGAACACCTTATATCCACCTGCTCCGGGAACCATGCCGGGAAATGATGGGCCCAGTTGAGGATCCAGTACGGTTGTNGTATTGGATTCGGATTGGGGCGTGGCTTCAGCAGAGGGGGGCTCTGTTTGTGCATAGACAATCTCCGTCCACTTTCCGGTGGACGCACTCAAGAGAACAGCCAGAACGATTCGTCCAAGTATCTCCTGGATCCGCATTGCTCGCCTCCTGCGGGAGATCTGTCTCTATTTGAAGCTTATCCCATTGCGTCGTTCTCATGGTCCCCATCGATGAGGGATCGGTCTGTCCCGATCGTGGGGGGACAGGGGTCGGTGGCCCGGATAGATTGGAGCCAGCGGTGGATGGGGCCGGTGGAAGGGGCAAACCTTCCGGCGATTCTCCCTTTCCTTTGAGAATCGATTTCGATTCTGTCCCGCCGGCGCGGGCTGGGGTTCCCCTAAGGAGGGGCAAAGACAGATGGAACCCCCGGATCCACAGGGTGCAAGGTGCCCAGGGGCGGGGCACCGCTTCACCCGGTTCCGCCGGAGCTGGTTCTCGGGCCTCTGCATTACGGACAAGTATCTCTGGCGAATTCAACGCAGGGACCATAAGCGCACGGTTCCATCGATGGAGCCGGAAGCCAGGGTCTGTCCATCCGGTGAAAGCTTCAGGGCCACGATGGCATCTGTGTGTCCGTTCAGAGACTGAAGGAGCGCTCCATCCGGCACCCGCCAGATCCGTATCCCTCCATCCCCGGTGCCGGAGGCCAGCCAGGTGTTCCCCGGCCCGAAAGTCAGGCGAAGCACCGCCTCGGAGCCCGCTGGCCAGCAGGCAACCGGCTGTCCGGTGGCGGTTGCATATAAAGCGATCCAGGTGCCAGGAAGCCCGCGCTCCGCCACCGCCAGCCATTCACCCCCGTCTGACAGCGCGAGGGCTTCAACGGTCATCCCGGTCGTCGACCTCACGGGCGGCCGCCTGGCTCCCGTGGAGACCTGCCAGATCCCAATCTCCCGGCCATCGGAGGCAGCCACCCAGGTTCCATCCGGTGAGAAAGTCACCAAAACAGGGGGGTCGGAAAGCCATCCCAGATGACGGATGATCTGTTCATCGTTGTGGCGGATCAGCCGGAAGCCGCCCCCGAATCGCTCAGGGCGAGGATCTTCCCATCTGGCGAGAAGGCAGCCCCACCTCCTCCCCCGGGGATCCAGAGCGTGCGCGTTCCATCCGCCGTCCGCCAGATCCCCCATCCAGCCGCTCCCGTTGGGTGGGGATCGGGGGCCAGCGCCCAGCGGCCATCGGGAGAGAGGGACAGAGCGGNCATAGGCTCCGCAGATAGATTCAGGCGCTGCACGCGTTGGACCCCATGGCCGGTGACCCTCCAGAGGGATACAATCCACTGAGGGGTATCGATGGGTCGCTGGCTGTAGGTGGCGATCCACAGCTGATCCTTCCCAAAGGCCAGGTCCAGCACTGGCTCCAGATATCCCTCCCAGCGACCCTCCTGCGTCCCTTCTGGGAGGCGTCGGATCTCCACAGTGCCCCCCGAGGAAGCGATGGCCAGCCGCAAGCCCTCCGGATCGAAGGTTAGCCCGACGATAGCACTTTCGGACACCTCACTTTGCCATCGGAGGTGGAAACGCATCCCAACCTGCTCCCAGACCTGCACGGTTCCCCCGTCGGTGCCCACGGCCAGCCACCGGCTGTCCGGCGAGAAGATCAGATGGCGGATGGCTCCTCGACCGCTGATGGAAAGCTGCCGCCCAAGCGATCCCTCGCCCCCGGAATAGAGATATACCTCCTTGGCGATCCCAACCGCGAGCCACGCGCCGTCCGGGGAAAGGGCGAAGGTCCGGGCAATCTCTCCGGGCGGGAGAGGCCATTCCGTCTGGTGAATCAGGGAGCCGTCCTGGATCCGCCGCCATTCTCCCCGGGTGGGACCTGCCAGGATCAGTGTCTTCCCATCCGGAGCGAAGGCGAGCCATCCGGCCTCATATGAGGGGATCGGCTCGAGCTCTTCACCTTCGGGGAGGCGGATCCGGCGCACTTCAGATTTCGAGGGAATCCAGGCCAGCTGGCGGCCGTCCGGTGAGAAGGCCAGGGTGGGGATTCGAAGCCGGGATCGATCGTCCTGGGGAGGACCCGGATTCGCTGGGGGTTTTCTTCCAGGTGGGCCCACAGCCACAGATCTCCTCCCACCAGGGCGGCCAGCCAGTGGCCATCCGGAGAAATGGCCAGGGCCTTCAGCCGAGCCGGGAGGGTCTGTCGCCATATCACGGCTCCGGTCTGGGGGGCGATGCCCTCCAGGCTAACGGTAGTCCCCACGATCAGCGGGGATCCCCTGGAGCTCCAGGCGATCTCCCGCAGGATGCCCTTTCCGATCACCTGTTCCAGGCCGAACCCCGGAAATACCGTGAGGGCCTCCCGGGTCGGGGAAGGAGGAGGCAGGGGGCTCTTTCCCAGCTCGGGAGTCCGGACTCCTCCCTGGGCCGGTAGGGAAGGAGAAGGCACGACCGGGGGGATAGCGCGGTATTCACAGGCAGCGATCCCCCATATACCGATCCCAATGAGCCCGAGAAGCATATTCCACATCCTGCGCATCGCTGTATCTTCTCCTCCTATGGGGCCCTTTGTGCATGGCAGGGTGTCGAATAATCGAAACGATAAATAGGAGTCTGACCGCCGCTGACAATTTGCCCACAGTAAAGAGAAAGGCGAGCTCCACCTGTTCTTTCCATATGCACATGAGGACCTGTATAACAGCAACCGGATGAGCAGCCACATGGAGCGCAACACTGTCCCAGGGTGGTTCGACCCAACGGAAGAGGGCCATTGATGGGGTTCCAGCCTTCCCGAACCTCTTTGGGCTTGTCTGGATCATCATATGGGAGGGGGTCCACATGCCCATACCAGACTGATCCCACGTAACACCCTTCTATTGAGTAAAGATCAACAATTATTGTTCTTCCATAAGAACTAGCGTAAGAGCAGCAACAGCGACTTTGAATATAAACATATACTCCAGATACTCGGCTTGGGTAAAGATATATCTTTAGCACACTCCCAGATGTCGCAATATCGACGGGTGATACCTGATAAGGTTGGGCGTTTCGACATGGATAGTGAGGGCTTCCATTACAGTAATTATCAAGACCCGTGATTCGTCCAGTAAACGGTGCATAGACATATACAGTAGGCATGGCCCCCCTCCATTTCATGGATTAATAACATTCAATGATTTTGACAGTTTAATGATAGATTCTAGTTTGGAATCATGCTCGCCGATAAGAAGGTATAGGACATTTTGTTGAATCCAGAGCACTAGGTGTCCCTGGGCGCTGGGGAGCCGCAGCCCTGGCCGGGGGGTGAAGGACATCTTCTCCGGAAAGATGGGCTCCTCCGGCCGCTCCGGTCGATAGACCGGCCACACCGGATACGGACGGGGATAAAACGGCTGCGCCACCAGACGCACCCTGGGTTCGCCGCCCGGCTCCCCGAAAGCCAGCGAGACCGAAAAGATGGCACCGGATTTCCGGAACACCGTAGCCCAGGCCCCCTGGAACTCCAGGCCCGGGGGAGGCGGCGTGGGCCAATAGAATAGAGGGGGAAATTCAGGCGGGGGAGCCAGGCCTCCAGGGGCTCCATTGGGTGGGTATCGCCGCGCAGTTCAGCCTCCGCCTGGGGGTCTGCGGTCTGGCACAGGATCGGCGCTGGCGTGTGCTGGACCCATCGAGGAATGGGGGTGCCGGGGGGCAGCAGCAGGAAGCCTTCCCACAGCTCCCCCTCGCTATCCGTGGGGGGTGTGGGGGAAGCCGCGGCCGCTGGGACGGGCCGGCCCAGGCCCCGGAGGGCGATCCATCCGGCCAGGGCGCCTGTGGCGCGACGGAGGAAATCGCGTCTCCCCCAATCCACGCCCAGCACCGGCCCGCCGTGCCGGGCGACGGCCTGGGCCACCCGCAACGCCCGCACCGGGCCCAGAACCTGCACCAGGCGCGCCCGCATCCCAAGGCCCGCGAAGACCCGCACCCGCTCCCTCTCGACCTCCAGGAGCATCGGCTCCCAGCGCCAGCCGGGGCGGGCGCGGTCCAGCCGGGCCTGGATCTCAGGATCGTGCAAACTCCGTGCTCCCAGCTGCCCAGCGCAGCGGGCTTTCACCTCCCGGGCTACGGTGCGCGCCACCGCCGGGCTCGGTCCCATATCCAACCGGCGCAGAGGACTTGCACGGCGATGACCGCTATGGGCTCCAGGGGGCCAGAGAATTGCTTCATCCACCCTGCGATGAGCAGACTTCCATATCCCAGGAGCACGAATCCCCCTCCCACCCATATCCCGGCCTGGATGGGAGTGAAAGCAGCGATGGCAGCTCCGAGGAGCGGACTTAAGAGAGTGTCTTAATATTTGACTGAAGCGAAGGCATCTGTTGAACTTTCAATTATGATGGCCCAAAGGACACGCAAACCCTATCCCACGGATCTCTCGGATGCGGAGTGGCGGATCATCGAGCCGCTCCTGCCCAGGCCCTCCACCCGGCGGGGAAGGCCTCGGGTGCATTCCTACCGCGAGATTCTGAATGCCATCTTCTACGTCCTGCGCACCGGCGGCGCGTGGCGGATGCTCCCTCACGACTTCCCCCCCTGGCAAACGGTTTATCACGATTTTCGGCAGTGGCGGCGGGATGGCACCTGGCAACGGATTCATGACGCCCTGCGGCGTCAGGTTCGGGTGGCATCAGGTCGCCAGGAAGAGCCGGAAGCTGCCATTNTGGATAGCCAATCGGTCAAGACGACGGAAAAAGGGGGCCTCGAGGCTATGACGCCGGCAAGAAGGTGAAAGGACGGAAGCGGCANTTGCTGGTGGACACCCTGGGCCTGGTCCTGGTGGCGGTGGTGCATGCGGCGGATATTCCCGATCGGGAGGGTGCTCGGTGGGTTCTGAAGAAGGCCTGGGCGGCGTGGCCCCGGTTGCGCCGGATATGGGCCGATGGGGGCTACGCCGGCTCGCTGGTGAGATGGGTCCAGCAACACGCTGGCGGTTCGCTGGAAATTGTGCGGCGCCGGGGGAAAAGTAAAGGGTTCCATGTGCTTCCTTAGCGCTGGATTGTTGAACGCACCTTCGCCTGGTTGGGGAAGTATCGTCGATTGAGCGCGGATATTGCACGCGGACCGCAATCCACTGTGAGTCAAAATCCGAAAGGAATACTAAGGAAGTGCGAACTCCCCGTTTCTGGATCGAACACATAAACGACCTGCATTTGGTAGATCCCTGGCGTGGGAAGAAGGACGACCCCGCTGTCGGGATCGATTGGATTTCCAGCGCTGTCCTCGCCCCTTGCATCGCCAACCGATCCCCTTCATGGCCCCTTCGGATTTGACAGGGAGGCCGCCCGGGGATAAGATTCCCTTAGACCCCTCCCCCCGGGGGAGGGGATCCGGCCCGGAGGAGGCCATGGAGGCCAAGACGAAGGCG
>JGI26465J51735_1000840_pt1 | contig 11822 bp, 7 predicted proteins | sample PerSpoBPS_BMetaG_FD_51735 | JGI IMG/M metagenome (IMG submission 51735) | reverse complement strand
CTGGAAGCCTATGCTAAGACACAACATAATCATATATGTAGCAGCTGCAGACAAGATCTCGGAGATCCCAAGAGAGCAATGGATAGGCAGGGAATACGCATTCCAGATCCCAGCATACTACTATGCATTGAAAGCAATGGCTAGGAAGAGGAGCTGGGATATATCGCCAGAGGAAGTTATAAGGGAGGCCATGGGCTAGCTACAGCTGAGAGTCTCGCCCTTTAAGACGGAGAGGAGGTTGGCCCTTCCTCGGAGGTTATAGTTTTTCACGATCATCGGGCGAGAGTAATATGTGGGGATCCCCCCTCCCCATTTGGGTCGGTGAAGAGCATATAACTCTGGAGATTGATCTCTGCTTCATAAAGAATCTTCTATAGATCTTATTAGAGCTATATATGCTTTCCTTAGAAAGCTAACATAACTTATAGAATAATTTATAGAGTTTGTCCCCGCCTCCTAGGTTTGAGAGGTCAGTCACTGTGGAGGGATTGACCCGTATGTAGCTTCAGCGCTATGTTTGCTACTTGGCTTGTTCTTCTATCTGTTGGTGCTTGGGACGCTGTGTATCTGGCTATTGCGATGAGCACTATCTTTCTATGGGCATCGCTTCTAAGGTCTCTATAGATGCTTATCCCTGCATCGAGCATCTGCATTGTGTGGAAGTCTGCGTCCTCCCTAGCTACTGATCTGCATATTGTTCTCAAGAGATCCTCGTCCTCATATCCGTTTGCAATGTAGTCAGCCACTACATATGCCACGTCATCAATCATATATCTCCTATTCAGAAGATCTACAAGGCTTTTGAGGAGCTTCTCCTTAGACTCGCCTGGAGAGCCGTTGGGGATCTTGAATGGGGGTATGTTGAGGAATCTATCTAGGTATATTTTGAGGGCTCCGTGGTAGACTCCTCTAAACACCTCGTGAGAGGCCACCCTTTTAACCACCTGGTAGATTGCGTTTGTATATGAGAATGTGTGGAGAACAGTTAGCCAGTCCCCTATCTCGTTGGAGCTGCTGAACATAGCTATCCTCTGAGCTCCTGCCAGGGCTACGCCGAGAGCTACATTCCTTGGATCGAAGCCCTTTTCAAGGAAACCCGTGATCCCCCTTGCAATGGATCTTGGATCACCATTTATAACGAGACCAGCCACCTCCCCCGGATCTATAGGGTCTCCCCCAGCTCTGAACACCTCGGCTAGTCTACCAGACTCTTCATCCACGATCTCGACTAAATCTACTGGGTGCCTCCACTCATGGCTCTCCTCATACCTCCTCCCCTCGGCGAGGAGAGGGGCTAGGCTCCTAAGCACATTTGGATCCGGCCTACCCAATATCGTTTCTAAATATTGGAAGGCCTTGTTAGCGAAGTCAACCACGTGCCCATCGCTTAAATAATGATCTGTTGCAACGCTGAAGAAAACCTCAGCAATATCTCGAATACCATAGCCGTGGAAAGCCATCGAGGCTAGGATCACCTCTATCCCAAATGAATCCCTAACCTCAGCAAAATGCCTCAGCCATGACTTCAGCCTTGGAAAGGGTGTTGAGGAGCCTACTAGAGTATCCAGCACTGGTCTTTGAGCTCTATCAGAGGCCTCTCCAGATAGTATACTAAGACCCCTCAAAAGAGATGTGATAAGACCCTCGCTATCTAGATAGCCATGTATATTCCTCGTAGATACTATGAATGTAGAGCCCCCTCCCCACGCCATATTCCTCTCCATAGCCCAGCTTATTGAGACTCTATAGATCTCATCCACATCGAGCCCAGAGTATATTGCAGATACAAGAACCTTGGCTATTAATAGTTGAACCCCATGTTCAAGACCCTTCCTAAGCCTCCTAAGAATCCTAGCCCGATCCTCAGCATCGAGATCAGGGATCTCAACATAGACATCACCATCAACAACCCTAACCCTATAGACCCTAGCATCATCAGCCCACACATCGAAGGAGCATCCACTCTCAAGATCGAACCTAGCGTGATGCCACTCACAGGTTAGGATCCCATTCGCTATAGAGCCTCTAGAGAGGGGAAACCCATGTGAGGACATCGATTATCAAAGGCATATACCTTGCCATCGTGATAGAATAGAGCTATAGCTTTACCTCTATATGTATAGATAAGCCTGCCCAGTCTCTTAATATCATCAAGACTACATACCCTTACCTCCAAGATAAGTACCCAAATATCTACGTCTCAAGGCTTATTAGCTTCAATTTTCTAAATCCCTAGTTATATTTAGAGAGGCTCTATAGCCCCTGATGCTATGGTGAGAGATAATCCTTTCAATAGCTGTGAGAGCTAGTCCCAAGCCAGGTGAAAAATCCTCTAGAAATATAGATCAGCCCGAACCATGCTACAAACAGGATCCTCAGCTCTAATCTAATGATTATTAATGATGTCCATGGGACTCTCTATAGAGAGTTTGTAGTCCAGTTTAAATTATCGCTGGTTCTGAATATAGATTATTATAGGCTTCTAAGTTCTTCAGGATTATACTAAGATAAGGTTTTTAAAGCCCGTCTTTTCAACACTCTAAAGGGTGGGCTTTCAGCTATAGAATTTGATAGGAAAAGCCGGTTCGAAAGGGATCATCGGTCTCTCTTCGCTTTTATTCACGGCTAATAATACCTTTATAACTAACGGGCATAGAAACGTTAGAGGCTACCGCATAAAATAATATTTATCATCGCTCACTCGAGAGAGGCTATCGATATTCCTTTAATCTATATACTAGATATATTAGCTGATTATCACCCTTAGGCTCCTCATGGCCCGGCTCTGGAATGGCCATGGAAGTGTGGCTCCTCTCATACACCAAGAGCCCACTGATATGTCTACTAGGCTTGTTCCCTTATAATCTTTATCAGGGCTAGCTAAACATGAATGAATAATAGAAACGCTTCTATTATCATATCTACTAATACAGAAGAAGGATTTTTAGCTCAGCGAGCAGACCATAGGCGAAGTAATAACCTTCTGCTATGAAGCCCATAGAAGAAAGGGGCCTCTTCTAAACTCTTTTTGATGAGATCTTAACCTATGGTTTGAATTTATACTAGTGGGAGATCTACCTAACAATAGGTGGGAAGCTGGAGCTTATATTAAAAGTTGATGGTAAAGGTAGGATCCTTATTCCGAAGGAAATAAGGTCGATACTTAATATAGAAAATATTGTTAGTGCTCGAGTCGAGGACAGAAAATTGATTATTGAGCTGGTTAGAGATCCTATAGATCTTCTTACGTCATCAGTTATACGTGGGACAGTAGATGTTGAGAATGAGAGTAAAGAGTTAAGAAAAGATGCATTAAAAGAGGCTGAAGCGAGGGTTGAGAGAGATGGCAATAATTGAGACCGATGTTATTCTGGTTCTGGCCTCTAGAAGTGATAGGCACCATCGCGAAGCAGTTGAGATTATCAAAACGTCAAACCTTTAAAAGTGTTGCCATATGCCCTTATAGAGCTGGATCTTCTAATAGTATCTGGCAGGCTAGAGGTTAAAATACCATCATTCTACGTACGAGGCATCTGGCAAGACGCTATCATATTACGATATAGAGGTGGTCAAGCCAGATCCTAAACATCTAGCGAAAGGGTGGGAGCTGAGAGAAGAACATACTTTTGATGTACACGCTTTTAAAGATTCTAAGAGAAGGTCTTCAGGCGATTCTCGCGTGGATGGAGAGAAGCAACAAACTCTGAGGAGATGATAAGGTTATTGGAGAAGTCCCACTGACCTCTTCCCCGCCCTGAAGTGCGAGACTTTCAGCTGTAAATAGATCAGTGAATTCTACTATAGAATGGAAGGTTAGAAAGAGATACGTGATCGCAGCCCATACCGCCATATGTAATTCTACTATAGAATGGAAGGAAGAGTAGGTGAGCGTTTATGGCCTTGCAACTAACATATTCTGGTGGGGTTTAGGCATGGGTTTTATTTATGTTGATGTGGAGCTGAGAGGTGCGAAGAGCTCGAAGGTTATAAGGATGCTTGTCGACACGGGATCTACGTACGTGGTTCTATCCTCAGATATAATAGGGGAGCTCGGCCTAATCCCAACACCGTACACCGTGGACTTAACCCTAGCTGATAGAAGGGTTGTCGCTGCAAGGCTCTTCCTAGCTGAAGCTAGGGTTAAGGGTAGGAGAGGTCCAGTACTGGTAGCCGAGCTTGAAACATCCACACCACTGTTAGGAGTCTACGCTCTGGAAACCCTAGGCTTCAAAGTAAGCCCAGTCACGGGAGAGGTGGAGGAGGTATCACCAGAGGGAGGATATCTACTCTCGCATTGAGATTTCGTCTGACCTTCTCCCCATCCTAAAGGGCGAGGCTTTCAATTATAAAGCTTTACTGTATTTACCAGTTCGTCTGGGCCTTGATGGTTTATTTGCCAGTATTTTGCTCTAAAGTCTCTTATGAAGTCGTTGACCTTTTCTATGGCTTCTTCTGGGAATCCATGCTCTACTATATATCTCTGAAGGTGTACTTTCCCTTAATATTGTATTTAATCCTAGCGATCTTAGCTACTACAGTATAGAGTAGCTCATTGGAACAGCTATACCCCTAACATAACCTCCCGAATAACTTTCTTAGCTATACCAGTTAGCTCGATCTCAAAAAGGAAATTATAGACTATATTTGTGTCTAGGCATATCATTGAGATTGGGCCTCTCCCTCGAGTTCTCTAAACTCTTACACAGAAGATTTTCGAGGATACCCTATACTTTTACTTTTTAATTAGCTCGTCTATGTCCTCCTCTACTATAACCTTATACTCCTTCCCTTCCTTAAGATCCACACTGCCTAAAGGCTTTAGCACGCCCTTCTCATACCTTACTCTTATGACTCTAAATAACTTCTACACCCACATAATATATCGCCTCACAAGCCAATTAACCTTCCCCGTTAACGGTTCTTGTGAATACTTGCAGATTTGTAGATACTTGGTAGGGGTTCCACTTTGCCCATACGGATCTCTTGATTCATGTGGGTTCATTGGTGGCTGTTGAGCCCAACGCCGCTAGGCTTCTATCTTCAGTAGATACTTAGGATGGGGCTCCCAGAGCTCTAGGCAAAGCTTCCATATTCTCCAGGAGCCGTTATCTTGATCGTTCTCTATGGTTTATAAGCTTGCCTGGAGGATACTTCCCACTTATTAAATAATGGAATTGGTTAAAAGTACTCAAGCATAATATTAAGTCAGAAATAGCCTATAGGTAGAAGATCCTAGAAGAATATTTTCAGAAGAAATATCTATCCCAGGGTAACCCGTCTGGAAAAGTAGAAAGGGCATTCTAGATAAGATTATAGGAATGGAAAGCCAAGAACGTTTTAGACGACTAGGCAAGGAGGGCAGTATTAGAGATCATTGGGTTCACAAAGCTTAGAAAGCAGATAGTTGGGCCGTCGATGAAGCATAGGGTACTGCTTGTAATAGTGAATTCAAGTGTGACTTCATTAGAGTATTCACCATGCGATTCAAAAATAGTAGAGATATAGTTAGGAAGCTAAGCACAAGGAAGAAAGCCTTGAAATATCCTAGGTATATTTGGGAGCTCCTGACCCTCTCATCGCCCTCAAATGACAGATGTAAACCCGAATATATGGGAGGAACCAATGAATAGCTAAAAGATATATTAGGATTGAAAGCATTATGAAAGCAAGACCACAAACCCTCCCGCATCAGCGGGTGGGGTGGAGATTGAAAGGAGAGGAGGTCGATTTGGTGTTTATCATGAGCTCTATATCGAGGATCTTCAGCGAGATCTATATAGGGGGTCTGAGGATCAGGAATAGAATAGCCATGGCCCCCATGATCAGCAACCTAGCATCTCCAGAAGGCTATCCAAGCGAAGCCCATGTTGCATATATGGTTGAGAGGGCTAGGGGAGGTGTTGGGCTTATAATAACTGAGTATACCTATATAAACAAAATCGATTCCAGGGGATCCTTGAACCAGCTTGGGTTATACTCAGACGATCTCATACCAAAGTTCAGAAGATTCACTGAAGCCGTTAAAGCACATGGATCAAGAATCTTTGTGCAGCTAGTCCACGTCGGCAGAAAGACTCGGAGCAGCATCATATGGGGAAACACGCCGATAGCCCCTTCCCCAATACCCCTACTTGATAGTGTTAGGGAGATGACTCTCGATGATATAGCAAGGGTTAGGAGGGAGTTTGGAGAAGCAGCCCTGAGAGCCGAGAAGGCCGGCTTTGATGGGATAGAGCTCCACGGGGCTCATGGATATCTAATAGCCCAGTTCCTATCACCAGCTACTAATAAGAGAAACGATTCATATAGGGATGGCGTTAAGTTTGTGACTGAGGTGGTTGAGGAGATAAGATCTAGGATCTCTATACCGGTTGGTATAAGGCTTAGCATTAACGAATTCGACCCAAATGGTTTAAAACCAGAAATGGTTGCAGAGATAGCTTCCAGGCTTGAGAAGGAGGCTGGCATAGATTATATACACTTATCAGCCGGGAGGGACGGGCCTATAGCATCCTCAATGCCTTTCTACGCCCCCAGGGCTGCGCTTGTTGATGATGCCAGGATTGTTAGGAGGTCTACTAAGCTTCCTCTTCTTCTGGTGGGATCTATTATTGATCTAAGAGATGCTGAGAAAGCCCTAGAGGTAGCCGACATGATCGTTCTCGGGAGACAGCTTCTAGCAGACCCTATGTGGCCTTTAAAGGTTCGGAAGGGTCTCCCCATAAGGGTTTGTATTAGATGTAACCAACTGTGTAGACAGATCTCTTTGAGCGAGGTTAGATGTGACGTCAACCCAGAGCTCGGATGGGAGCTTCTACCACCGCCGGAGAGAGGCTCTGGAGAAGTTATTGTCATAGGCGGAGGTGTTATGGGGCTCGAGGCTGCCAGGGTTCTTGCCATCAGGGGTTTTGATGTGACGCTATACGAGAAGGATCACAAGCTTGGGGGACAGATCAACTTATACAGGGATCCCTATAAGGCTAGAGAGTTCAGGGGTATTGTTGATTTCTATGAGATGGAGCTTAGAAGGCTTGGTACTAAGATCATCTTAGGTGTTGAGAGGAAATGTGGCGAGGATGAGAACTGTATCTATGCTGTGCCAGATGAGAAGCCCCCAGAGCTTCCTTCTATCAAGGGTGGGAGGGTTCTTATAGACTCCAACCTATACCCATACCACGACTATGCCTTCGAGCTTGCTAGATATAATGAGGTGTATATGACCAAGAGAAGCCTGAGGGGTCTTGAGAGGGGGAGGGCCTACTATCTTGAGCTCGAGCTGAGGAAACTGGGTGTTATATTTATAGACTCGTCTGACGATAGAGCCAGATTCGATCTTGTGCTCAGTGGCTTTGTAAAGGAGCAGCCTAGCATTGGCCTATCTATAAAAAAGGGATATATTCTTGGGAGGAGCTATAAAAACAAGCTCTAACCCTTTCTCCTAAACTTTGCTATAATAGCTATAACCAGCACTGTCAGCACTGCTCCTGAGAATGCTATCGCCATTATTGGGAGCGCAGACCCCTCCTGCCCTGCTATACCAACCTGCTTAGCTTCCTCAGACTGCAGTATAGGCTGTTGAGATAGGATCGCTTTTGCCCTCGGGATCACCACTATCTCTCCAACCATGTATGGGTGTAGCGAGCATATGTAGCTATATAGATCTGAGTTCTCCGTAACAATGGGTAGGAACTCCCTATATATCTGGAGCTGGGCTGCACCAATCCTGTATACACCTGCTTTTGTGAATGTATATGACCAGCTCTGCCCATGCCTTAGGAGGGGCGACTTTATCGTCTCATTACCCATGTTGAGCACAATATCGTGGAGCCCCACAAGCTCTCCAGAGGCGTTTGGTATGCTTATTATATCCTCATTAATCCAGACAACAGTGGTTCCCTCTGGTATGACGAGCCTCTTCGGATAGAATGAGTTCCCAACTATTCTAACATAGGCAACACCTTCTGAGTATGCTGGTGTATCAAGCTCAGGGGATCCTGGGCCGAATGGGTCTATGATCCTCAGAGGCTTCTCAGAGATAGGTAGTCTTGGCCCCTGTGCATCTACAAAGCTAGTTCTATTAGCATCCTTCTTAGCTATGAGAAGCCCCAGAGCCCCTCTGGCTGGCTGTTGGAATACATGGCTAACAATTGCATAAGAACCCTCCTCAGGTACTCTAAACTCTACAACCCAGGAATCGCTTGGGCCTGCCAGCACTGTCTGGCCCCCCACGATCACGTTGAGAGGATGACCTTGGTAGTATGCGAAGTCCCACACGATCCCAACTAGGTGGAATGTAGATACAAGATTAGGCCCCACATTTAGGAAGTATATCCTAACATAGTCTCCAGGCCTAGCCACTATTGGGTTCTGCAGGTATCTGGCTATATATCCATTGAATAGAACATAGAGTGGCTTCTGGTATATAAAATCAGCACCATTTGCATATATCTCGTGCTGTATAAGGTAGATCTCTATATCCGGCCCTCTACCCAGGATCTCCTCCAGCTTATACTTATAGCTCTTGGGCTTCACAACAATCATTCCATACTGGCCTGACATGGTGTGTATAAATATACCCTGGCCACCTGGTGCACAGTGGTACATATAGACTCCTGGATAGCTTGCGTTAAACACTATCCTCTTAACACCACCGGGAGGGACATTTCCAACATATGGTGAGGTAGCCCTATATACAGTATGTATGGAGAGACCGTGGGCCACAATATCCTTGTTAATAGCAACGATCTCAACAACTTCTCCTTCATCAACAACAATAGTGGGGCCAGGAACCGTTCCATTTATCGTGAAGGTATCAAGCACAATGTCATCCCCTATAACGACCTTGCTCCTATATAGCTCTAGAACGAACCTCTTACTAGGCTTAGCATCTGGCGGCACATAGCTTGTTGGTGGGAGCTGGTATCCCTGGTCTATGGGTGCTCCAGAAAATCCCCTGGCTACTATAGCTCCTATCACGATCGATATAACCAGCACTGCAAACAAGATCATGCCATATATTCTTCCAGGCATCCAGACACCCACCATGGTGATCTAGAATATAGCTCCAAACAGAAACCACCTAACTTTTTAGGCTATCAGATCGGGATCTATAGTTATACAAAAATAGAGAGATATATAGAATATATGCATAGCGTAGAAACACCTAGAGCCATATAGACAAAAATATAAGAAAGAATATAAGAAAGCTAGTGACCACCCCCACATAAAAATTACTCTTAACATGATCCTCCATCTAATTACCCCTCATCTATTAGGAGCCATAGAAGGCTATATACAGCTTCTAACAGGCTCTGACCTCCTCACTACTCTAAAGGGCGAGACTTTCGGCTGTAAACCCGAAGAGATGGGGTGTCGATGAACCGCTAACAATGAGGCGAAGGAAACTCTCCCCTAAAGAACGGGGAGGAGGTCAGATCTATAAATATAGCAATTAAAAAGTTTACTTTCAATTCTATCTTTCAATTCTATAGAAGATCTCTTTGATGGGATCTCCAGCCTGTTACCCCTATCCCCTTTCGGGAACTCAGGGATATGGATTTTATCATAGCCTCGGAGACATAGGTTAGCTAGAGATTGGCCCCCGAGGCTCACATGCATCACGATCATCATCAAGAATACTAGTTGATACAGAGCTTATAAATCTCCATCCCTGCCCTAAAAGGGGAGACTTTCAGTTATAACCAATGGATCTAAGTTCCGCCATGCTTATCCCATGAGCTCGCCTTTTACAGCTGTGGTAAGAAGATTATAGGTGGCTAGAGTATAGTTTCATGACATAGTAGATCTAACGAACTCCGCCATCAAGATTGGAGAGATGGCCATATTTTTATAGTTTTACAGCATAACAGTAGAAGACCTAGAGACAGTTTCCTCATTTTACGTGGAGCTTTGAGGATTTATCTCCTAATAATATTATATTTTTGGATCCTATGTCCATATTGTCTGGTATGAGAATCGTTTTTTGTCTCTCTTCAGAATCACTGTGAAAAGGAAAGCCCTGCCTGATGCAATGAAACCAAGGAAAGAGGGCTTGATCAAGGATATTAAGCCCGATGAAACCCGAAGCCCCCATAGCTATCTCACCCACAGCTGCGGAAACCAGCATTAACCAAAGATATAAAGCAAACATTTTTAGGAAAAATTATGGCACTAGGAAGATTAATATATGTGCGGCTTTCCAAGCCTTTCTAGGGGCCTATTTTTTAGTAGTTAGCTCTGGGCTTTGCTTTTTGCTAGCTTCCTCAGAGGGGATGTAGCCCAAACCTCCCAGCCCTAGGAAGCAGGGAACCCTCGCCTTCAGGGCAGGGAGGAGGTCAGCTACACTCTCTCAGCATATCTATATCCTCTGCTCATAGCTAACTATGGTCGGCTATGTTTTTTAGATTTCTCTAGTTTCTTCGTCTCTACATGTATTCAATAGATTCTTTAATATGGAGTTGGTATAGAGATTGCTACTCTTCATATGTATAAGGGCTGAGGCGCATGACTGTTTTATTCTTGGACCCTGTATTTCGAGTTTCCTCATAAATATCTTTTCGAGATCTCCCTCTATCTTATCTTTTAAGAAATCTTTATTCTCCTTATATACAGACCCTGTTAAGCCTAGTGGGATATTCGCGCACCCGAGCTTCCTATATATAGTCTCTATTGCTAGGACTATTTCGTCTATCTCCTCGCCAAGAACTTTAAGAGCCCATGGATCTTCCTCTCTGGCCGCTCTAAACACATAGGGGGCAAACGATGCTATAAGCCTTTTGGGATCATTGCTGGAATATATCTTTGAGACTAGCTTGTGCACCGATGATACGTTAAAGTGTTTAAAAGCATAGCTAACAAGCCTCGTCATATCGATCCTGCCATCAAGAGCCTTTACTACATAGGATAGAGCCCTTGTTCCAACAGAGTAAGCACTTCCACGATCATCTATCAGGTGACCCCAGCCACCCACCCTCCAGCTCTTCTTACCGCATATGCCGTAGAAATTGCTTCCAGTACCTAGTATGCCTATGACCCCGTCTCCTAACATGTGTATAGATACATGGGCAGATATGATGTCCTCGAATATTGATATCTCACTGCTTCTAAGAGGAATCTTTCTAACTATACAGCTGACTATATCTTTATTCCATAGACCATCTAAATAACCTGCAAGACCGATCCCTATTCCTCCTATCTTTCTCTCTTCGATCTCTTCCAATACTTTTTCCAGCGAATATAAGAGGTTCTCGCAATATTTCTCTATACCTATTGAGGCTGGGTTTCCAGATCTGTTGATGACTAGAATTTTAGATAATTCTCCGTTAATAGACACTATAGCTATCTCTATCTTGCTGGCCCCAGAATCCATCCCCAAAACATATTCAGTCAATATATTGTTCACCAAGCATTTTTCTGATATCCTCTATATTAAGCTCTCTAAGAGTTTCATGGCTTATTCATTTACTCTCCATCTATATATTTATATATCTACGAATTCGTTGTCCCTCAAATGTGGACACATCTTGTAGATCCTATCTATCTCCTCGATTTGTCCTTGGCGAAAGGCTCTCACTAGAATCTAAAACCCTCACCTCCACCACAAACCCTGATCTTCTTAGCACTTCTAATTCACTAGCAATACTCCCTCTAAAGTTATTATCTACATGACACCCTCTACGCCATGAAGGACGGGGTTTCTATTCTGGGGTCTCAGGTATTAGCCCTCTGGAGAGGGATTAATCGTCTTATTCCATTATGTGTTACATGGTAGCTCTCTATTTTCCTAGCTATCCTTATCCTGTGTCCCAGTCTTCTCGCTATGT
>JGI26465J51735_1000807_pt1 | contig 12078 bp, 8 predicted proteins | sample PerSpoBPS_BMetaG_FD_51735 | JGI IMG/M metagenome (IMG submission 51735) | reverse complement strand
TTTTTTGGAGGGCAGTGCTCCTGCACTGCCGAAAAATTTCGGCACATCAGGAGATGTGCCCTCCAATTTTTCAGCCTGCTTCAGCAAGTTTTGTTTTGCAGCCACCGACTTTAGTCGGTGAGCGAACTTTTGAGCGGCGCAGGTGAGCGAAGATGGGAAAGCGACTTTTGATTTTCGCCATCATCTTCCTTTCACTCCTTGCCTTCACAATCTGGCGTGCCCAACCTCCTTTCCGCCTGCAAAGAAAACTCCTCGCCAAGTTGCCTTATGAGCCCGGCAATGTGCTCATCACTGACCTTGATGACGATGGTCATCCTGAAGTGACGGCAATCAGAGCGAATAGGACACCCATTTGGGTTCGCTTCCCGTTTGACAAACCTTCTATCCTTCCCTTTGAAAACTGGCAGGCAATTCAGATGAGGGTGCCGTGTTGCCAGTTCGTCCCGAAAGCCCTGCCTGTCTGGACGGTGGACAGGCGCTTGCGGTTGCTGCGATGGAAGGACGGAAAGGCAATCCTTGAACCTTTGCCAAACCTTCCTGATGTGCCAATGGAAGACGCGTTTATTGATCAAGGGGAGGGCACGGAGACGGTTTTCTTGGATGTTTACCGAGGTGAAAATGTTTGGGTGTTCATCTTGTCGCCACAAGGTGAGTGGCAATTTGCCTCTCGGTTTACAAGTCAGGCAATTGATGACCTTGCTGATTTGGACAGGGATGGCTTTTTGGATGTCCTTTGTGTTCAATGGCATCCAGATGTAGGGGCTTGTGTCTTCTGGGGAGGGCGGAAAGGAGAGGAGACGGATTTGGGCACTTGGATGCGCTATGGCTTTCCTAAAGTCGCTGACTTGGATGGGGATGGATGGACGGAAATCGTGATGGTGGCGGAAGATAAGCGGTTGAAAATCTGGCGGTTTGACCGAAAGGAAAGAAGGCTGAAGGTTGTTGCCGCTTCACCTCCTTTGCCTGTCGCTGATGCTGACTTTTCCCTGCATCTTTTTGACTTGGACGGAGATGGGCGAAAAGAAATCTTGGTGGCAGACTGGAGCGGAAATTTCTGGGTCTTTCAGTGGCGGGATGGAAAGTTGAGGATGTGGCAAGGGAAAATTGGGCTTGCTGGGGCGTGGCATCAGGAGTATTGGGATCAGGTAAAGTTCGGTGACCATTTAGCACTTTGCATCTNCCAATCTCGCCCTGTCTGGCTTTTTCCGCCTCGCATTTGGCTTGAAGGTTGGAAGTTGAGATGGCAGTTTTGGGAAAAGGTGGTATTCAGCGTCTTTTGTTTGCTTCCGAAAGGCGAAAAAGCCCTTTCTCCTTCCAACTGGCGAATTCAGGAAGCACCCTTTCGCCTTAAGTTTGCGGTCGACATAGACGGAGATGGTAGCGATGAGGTGATTGGTGACGATGTCAGGTGGCGTCGTTGGAGGCTTTACCGTGCAGAGGTGACGAAGGCAGGAGAATTGAGGTGGCGGGATGTTTTGTTGGGCGGGGAGGAACCGAGACCGAGTGCGTTTGCGATGTTGGTTGACGGGGAGCGTCGTGGTTTGGTGGTAGGTTGGGAAGATGGCAGGTTAGAGTTGCTGACGATGGAGAGCAGAAAGTAGTGAATGGCGAGTAGCCAGTGGCGAATGGTGAGCAGGGAGACGGCGGCATGTTGGAGCGGCTATCAGCCACGAAAGGAAAGCAACCGAAGAGAGAAACGGCAGTGAATAGCGACTGACGAATTGCTGGTCAAATTTTTCGTCCTACCTTCAAGCGCTATAATTGCCTAATGACTGCCGGGGTGGCGGAAGTGGCAGACGCGCCAGACTTAAAATCTGGTGGGCTTTTAGCCCGTGCGGGTTCAAGTCCCGCCCCCGGCACTTTCCTTTTGCTCCGAAGCGGCGCTTCAAGGCGTTGAGCAATTAGGCTCAACCTTGACCGCCCTGTTTTTGGTCCTCATGCGCCTTCACCATTGACTCCCCAAAACTTGCCCATGCCCTATCAAGCCACAGCAGAGGTTTCTCCCCATCGGTGCGAAGAAGCGAGTGTCGCCGAGGAGTCGGGAAAAACATTTGTGTGCCTTGTGCCAAACTTGTGGGTGATAGGTGATGGGCAATGAGGCAAGTGTTCTATCAACTCGTGGAAGCCCTTGAGCGTGGAGAAACATTTGCTTTCGGGGAAGTCGTGGAGACGCGGGGCTCTACCCCTCAAAAGCCGGGGGCGAAAGCCATCTTCCTTGCCGATGGGCGCTCGTCAGGGACGCTGGGCGGCGGTTGTCTGGAAGCCGAATCGCGACGGGTGGCATTAGATTGCTTGCGGCAACGCACCCGAACGCTCTTGACTTTGCATCTGGATAGCGACTTCGGTTGGGACGATGGGTTGATTTGTGGCGGGACGGCGCGGGTCTTTTTGGATGGCAAACCCGACGAGCACGCTCAACTCTGGCGGTCGGTCGCTGAGTTTTTGAGGGAGCGACGAAAGGGCGCTTTGCTGACCGTCATTGATGCATCCGACAAAAATTTGGTCGGCAATCGTTGGCTTGTGGAAATGGAGCGCATTGCCCGTTGTCCTGAAAACGAGCGAAGTGCTTGGCGCTATCGGGTTGTTACTCGTTCCCCCGATGATGCACCAGATTTGCCTGAAGAAGCCTCCCAACTGGCACAGCGGGTCGTAGAGCGACGGGATGAGGCAATCACAAAAATCCCCTTGCAAGGGGTAGAGGCGGAAATTTTTGCCGAACCGTTGTTACCCCGCCCGCATTTAATCATCGCTGGCGCAGGGCACATCGGAGCGGCATTGGCGCATCTGGGGGCGTTGTTGGAGTTTGAGGTGACGGTGGTGGATGATCGCCCCAGTTTCGCCAACCGAGAGCGATTGCCCGATGCTGACCACATCCTTGTCGGCGACATCGCCCAAACGGTTGCGTCCCATCCGATGGACAGCGACACTTACATCGTCATCGTCACACGGGGTCATCGGCACGATGCCCATGTGTTGCGGGAAGTCGTGAAGTTCGTGGACGAAGTTGCCTACATCGGGATGATTGGAAGTCGGCGAAAGATCAAACTCATCTACGACGAGTTGCAGGAATTGGGCATCGCGACGGCGGAGCAGTTGGCAAAAATTCATGCCCCGTTGGGGATTGACATCGGCGGTGAAAGTGTCTGGGAAATCGCTGTTAGCATCGCTGCCGAGTTGGTTTGGGTGCGGGATGGGTGTCAAGGTTCTTTGCGTCCCCTCAGCGAACGGATGCGTTCGTTGGTCTTGAAGGAGATAGCGGTCGGTGGTGTCGGATGAGAGACAGCGGGCTTTGCGAATAAGCGACGGAAGACGGTTATAATTTTCGGCGGGATGAAAAACGACGAAAACTTGTGGGGGGTGTCATGAGACGGATGGCGAAACGGCAACGCTGGTNGCGGGAACGCATCGTGCAGGAAATTCGGCGACTACATGCTCAGGGGATTCCGCTGAACATGGCGTCGGTGCGTCGGGTTTTCCCGTCGTTGGTGGCGACGGCATGTTCTCGGCGATACTTTGGCAGTTGGAAGGCAGCGATAGAGGCGGCGGGCTTTGACTATGACAAGGTGGTGCGGATTAAACGATGGACACCTGAGGAAGTTTTGGCGGAAATCCGAGCCCTTTATCGGCAAGGAGCAGATTTGCGCCCTTCAGCGGTCGCCAAACATCATCAGACCCTTTTGGTGGCGGCGAGGAAGCGGTTTGGGACTTGGGCGAAGGCGGTCAAAGCGGCAGGGATTGATTACGAAGCCTACTTGCGTCAGCAGCATCAAGAATGGGTGGAAGCGGACAAGCGATACATCATAGAGGAAATCCGACGGCTCTATCGGGAGGGACGGATAGACGAATTGAGTGGGGCATGGCGTCATCACTTGACCCTCTTTCGCAAAGCCCGCCACCGTTTCGGCAGTTGGAAGGCGGCAATAGAGGCGGCAGGGCTGAACTATGAGGCGATCGTTAGCCGTCGCAAGTGGACGAAGGAAAGCATCCTTCGGGAAATTCAACGCCTTTATGCCGAAGGGAAGGACTTGAGTGTGACGGCGATGCAGCGAAATTACCCCAACCTCTTAGCCATCGCCCAATCGCCTTACTACTTTGGCAGTTGGCAGGCAGCGATAGAAGCGGCGGGTTTGGATTACGAACTCATCAAGCGCCAGCGGGGGCGGCGCCGTCGGGAACCCCTTCGGGTCAAGGTGACGGCAGAGTAAAGGGAGGTCATCGGCTTTGGGGGAAAAAGGTGTCGTGGCAACTTCGCTCCCTGCCGACCTCAAAGCCTTCGTGCAGCAGGTCTTAGACACACCGACCAAGCAGGAACTCCTTGTCTTTTTGGCGACCAACCGAGGAATGGACACCCTTCGGGGGTTGTCCGTTTGGTTGGGGCGCCCTGAAGGGGAGTTGCGGGGTGCGGCGGAGTCGTTGGTGCAGGTGGGGCTGCTCCATCGCAGTGGGGAAGGGGACGAAGCGGTTTACTCTTATCGCCCCCGACCTGAAATNCAAGGGTTGGTGGAGTCGTTCATCGCCCTTTACCAATCCGCCCGCTCCCAACTGATGCGGGAGTTAGAGCAACTGCGCCAACAAGCCCAATCCGCCCAGGAACAATTGCGCGCCCTTCAGTGGGAGCAAAGCCGTTTCCGTTTGGTCCTCGCCAGCATGTTGGACGGCATCCTCGTCCTTTTGCCCGATGGGACGATTTCTTACCTGAACGATGTCGCCGCTTCCTTTTTGGGCTGTCGCCCTTCGGAAGTGATCGGACAAAAGGTCACGGAAGTTCCTTCGCCCTTAGCCGTCGTCTTGGGCAGGGAATTGAAGTTGGTCACTCGCCCGCCCCATCCCGCCTTAACGCGGGAGTGGTCGCTTCCCGAAGGAAAAGTCCTTCGGGCAACTTTGATGCCTGTCTTCAATGAGCAGCGTCAATTCATCGGGGCGGTGGCGACCCTTTCAGACATCACGGAGGTGCGCCGGCGAGAAAGGGAGCGTCAAGAGATGTTGGCAGTCCTTGCCCATGACATCAAATCGCCTTTGACGGCTATCCGAGGCTTTGCCCTTTCGGGGCTAAAAGGGCTTTTGGGAGAAATCCCGCCGACGAGCCAACGAGCCTTTCAAGTGATTGCCGAGCAATCCGACCGCGTGTTGGGCATGGTTCAGCAAATGGTGCAGGTGATGGTTGATCAGCGAGGCATGACCCTTCGCCCTATCCGTTTTGACCTGCGGGAGGCTCTTCATTCCGTCGCAGGGGCTTATGAGGGCGAATGTGCGGGACGAGGACTAACCCTTTCCGTGGAAGTGCCCGCCCAACCCGTTTGGGTTCATGGTGACCGTGACTTGATAGAGCGCGCCATCGCTAACTTGATCAGCAACGCCGTCAAATACAACCGAGAGGTGGAAGGGTTTGGGTGCGGGTGAAAAGCGAGGGGCAGGAAGCCGTCGTGGAAGTGGAAGACACGGGCATCGGCATCCCGCCAGCGGAGTTGCCCTTGATTTTTCAGCACTCCTATCGGGCATCCAATGCCGTCGGGGAAGGGGCAGGGATTGGATTGGCATTTGTCCGTCAGGTCGTGGAAGCGCATGGCGGTCGGGTGGAAGTGACCAGTTCTGTCGGGCAAGGAAGCCAGTTCCGTCTTTTTCTCCCGTTAGCGAACCCGCCTTTGATTGCCTCATCGCCCTGAGCCGTTGCCTTTCGGTTCTTCCGTCGGTTTGGGGGCTTCCTTTTTCGGCGCTTCTTCTTTGGGCTTTTCCTCTTTCGGCGTTTCCTTCGGGGCTTCCTTCTTTGGCGCTTCTTCCTTCTTCGGCGTCTCTTCCTCTTCGGTGACAATCAATTCGGCAGAAACGGGCGGGTCAAAGTGGGCGTCGTCGGTCTTCAAGTTGATGACGGCGCGGGGGCATTGAACCCGATGCCCTTTGCGCACATCNTCCACGACGATGTTGCCCTCCAAAATCAACACTTCGTCCCGCGTCAAGTAGGTGAGTTTATCGGCGCGCCCTTTGTAGCGCCCTGGTTGCTCAAACTGGACATTGCCTGTGGCGACGACCCGACGCTCGCGGTAATCGTATTCCGCCCGCTCGCAAATCAACTTCCCGCCCCGTCGCCGAACCCGTTCCCGAAAACTCTCCCGCTTTTGCGGGGCAGGTTGCTCGGCGGATTTTTCGGTGGGCTTAGGCGCTTGCTGTTCGGCGGATTTTTCGGCGGGTTTAGGTGTTGGCTGTTCAGCAGATTGTTGGTTTCCCGCCCCCTGCCCCTTTACTTTGGTGGACTGAGGGTCAGGGACTGGGGACTGGTTGGGCGACGATTTCGGTGCGCCCTCGTTGCCCTTCTTTTTTTCGCCTCCCGCCTCTTGCCCTTCGCTCTGCTCCGTTTTCGGTTTGATGGTGACTTCCACGGGACCGAAAAAGGTGGCGATGCGGCGGCGGGCATCAATTTGGGCTTTGGGGGCGGTGGCGATGGTTTCGGGGTCTTCAAAGCGGACGCTCCCGTCCACTTGCACTTGCTCTGTCTGAAGGTTGTAAAGGGCTTGCTTTGCGGTGACGATGTAGTCCTCACCTTCTTCGGTGATGATGACTTCCTGAGCCGACAGTTCGTCGCCCTTGAGGATGGTGACGGGATGGTTCGTCTTCAGGTGAATGCGTCGGGGTTTAGATTTCCCTTCGGGCTTCGCTTTTTCTTGGGGACGGGGGGCTGAGGATTGGGGGTTGGTTGCGGGAGGTTGTTGGGCGGTCAAGGTGAAGGGCAAGGGATTTTGTGTGCCGACCCATAACGCTACTTGCACGGGCGGTTGGGCTTGATAAAAGCGTTGGGACAAATTTGCCCGCACCGATGGACAGGTCAGTTGCAAGTTGGGGCGCAAAAGGACAACCCCGCCGCTGCCTTCCATCACCGTTTGGCTGGGCACATAACGAACCCTTTGAACGAAGCAACGGGTGTCAGCGGATTGCCCCTGAACGCTGAAGGCTTCCAAGACTTGCTCCCGCTCCCACCAAATCGCCCGCTCTGCCGTCGCCACCCATTCCCCATCCCCCGCCCCTTGTCCCCCGTCCCGTTGAGCGAGTTGGGCATGAACGGTCAAGTTGCCTTCCACCGTCACAACTCCCGCATTAGCGTCGTAGCGAAGGGTTTGGGCGGAGAGCCAAAAGAGGGGACGCCCCTGCGCGTCGTAGTAAATCGCCTTTCGGATTCCTTGAGCCACCGCCTGCGTTTGGGCTTTGTCAAGGGTGATGGTGTCGGCGAAAAGTTCCCAGACCTTCCGACCGTCCTGATGGAGTGTCAAGCCTTCCACACCTTCAATGGTGAAGGCGGCTTTCGGCGAAGTCGGGCTAACTTTCGCCTCCGACGGTTTGGGCGGCGGAGAAAGAGGGCGACGAGTTCTTAGCCCCCACAGCCCGATGACAATTGCCAAAGCGACAAAAGCGCCGACCCAGACAAAAAAGCGACGCATCCCTTTCCGCCCCTTTCGGGCATCAGAAAGGCGGAGGCGGCGGGGTCTCTGCACCAATTCCCCCACCAGCACCAGAGAAAGTGAATCGCAAGGTAACCGTCACTTCCGTCCCTGGTGTGACAGCGACGACAGCGGAGGTGGATTGATTCCCCAGTCGGGCGGTCACAGTCACGAAAGTTTGGCTCGTCAAAGAGAAACGCAAAACGAAACTCCCGTTCGCCCCGCTGGTCGTGCTGACGATTTGGTTGTTCACGAAGGTGCTGACTTCCGCTTCCCTGACGGGGTTACCGTTGGCGTCCAGCACTGAACCGCTAATGACCGCTTGGGCACTGACAATGCCCCCAACTCCGCCCCCTCCGCCCACGCAACCTGTTAGCATCACGGCGACCGAAAGCAAGGCAAGTAGCCCCAAAGGGAAGCGCATCGTCGGTCAACCTCCTTGCCGTGAAAATTGTATCGCAAGATGAGCCCTCACCTATTGGCGGGGCAAGGTGAAATTCACATCCCGCACCGCCACGCCCGCCACCAACCGCACCGTTTGCGTGACGGTCTGAAAGCCGTCTCGGCTCGCCCGCAGGGTGTAAGTGCCCGGTGGAAGCCACATCTGATAGCGCCCGTCCACATCGGTGATGGCAGCGTCCACGACCGAACCGTCCCGAACCGCTTCCACCCGAACGCCACTGTGATTGGTCTCGCCTTCCAAAGTCACTTTGCCCGCGACCGTGAAAGGGAAAGGAGGCAACTGGCTTCCTGCCGTCCCCAAAAAGAGCAGCAACGGCTCGCCGTTGATGGTCAGGTTTTCCGTCAGCGGTTGTAAGGTCGTGTCAGGCGGTTGCACTTGCACGGGCACTTGCAAACCCGTCGGGGCATCGGCGATGACGAAATTGCCGTTCCCATCCGTCGTCCCTTGCTTGTCGCCGACCCGCACTGTCGCATTGACGACGGGTTCCAGCGTCTCGCTCTTGAAGACGCTCCCGCTCAAGCGGGTCGGCGTGCCCAACGGAAACAATTCCACGACGACGCTGTTCACCCGCTCATCGCCTGACCGCAAATTCACCGTCAGCGCCAATTCACCCGTCTGCGGGTTGAGGACGGCGAGGTAATCGGGATGGCGCGCCCGCAAGCCAAAAGTGCCTTCAGGTGGCGTGATGCCGCTGAGCAGGAAACTGCCATCCAGCGCCGTGATCGTTCGCAGGCTCGTCCCGCCCTGAACCAGCAATTGCACTTCGGCGGCGGGGATGGCGCGTCCCGACCCTTTTTCTACGACACGCCCGCTGAGGCTACTGCTTTCCGTCGTGACGGGTGTCAAGTAGATGTTGCCCACATCGCTCCCTGAGGGGTTGATTTGCACTTCGCTGATGTGGGTGACATAGCCGTGTTTGGCGACCGTGATTGTCACCCGCACTAAAGCCGCTCCCGTCGTCGGCACAGGCACATCGGCGAGGAAACGCCCACCCGCATCCGTCTGCACGGGCGCACTCCCATTGATGACTACACGGGCGCCCGAAACGGGCTTGTCTTCCAACAAACCACTTTCCAACACCCGCCCACTGACGGGCACCGTCGGCATCACAGGACCTGGCGGCAATTTCAACCCGCTACAGCCCACGAGGCAGGAAAGGAGGCAGAAAACGGCAGCGACTGACGAATAGCGACTGGCAATTGGTGAAAACGGTCGCAGGCAAGGGAGCAGTTGGGCAAACGAACGAGTGAGCGGAGAAATGCATCGCCAGATCGGTGAGGGGGCAAGAGGCAAGTCGTTTCATCGGAGCATCACCGCCCGAACGGCGTGTTGGGTGCGTCCGTCGTCATCGTGGGCGATGAGGGCGAGCAAGTAAGGACCCGTCGGCACGAACCTGCCATTTTCGTCGCGCCCATCCCAGACGAAAGAGAAGCGCCCCGATGCGTTCACGGCAAATCGGCGAATCAATCGTCCCGTCAAGGTGCGGATTTCCACCTGCAGAGACATGGGCGCTGTCACTAACGCTTGCACCATCACCCCGCGCCCTTTGAGGGGTTGCACCGAAAGGATGCGCACCATCGGTTCTCCTTGAGCGATCAAGGCACTCACGAGGAATTGGCGCTTTTCCTTTGGCTGCGCCGTGAAGGTGTAGCGGCTGCGTTGGCGAAGGGAAAAAGTTTCGCCTGTCGTCATGTCGGTCGCCCAAAGGCGGACGGGACGGGGCACAGACGCCAAACCGTCCCATGACAGGGTGAGGGGCAAAGGGTTGTCCGTCCCGTTGACGACGACGAAACGCCATCGTTGTGCGGGTCGGTCGGGGCGAAAATCGTGCGCCAATTGTTCGCCATCGTCACCGAGGAACGCCGCCCAAATCGTTTCAGGGACGGGAGGCGGTTTCCCGATGCGCGTTGGCGCCGCATCGGATGGGGAAACACCGAAGCGATTTTCCGTGTCCGCCATCCCTTCCGCCGTCACCGACAATTGAACGCCCCAAAGGGGTGAGGGGCGCGTGGCGAGGGACGGCATGAGAACGCGAAGGATTTGCCCCCTGCCGACTTGCCCATTTGCCGACTTGCCCATTCGTTTTCGGGCGCTGCCGAAGACAAGCCGAACGCCGGGACGCAAGGTGCGAATCCAAAAGCCTTGCCATTGCTGAACCGTTTGGGCGATTTGATAGCGGCGCTGTTGAGCGTCCCAAATCCAAACCGTTGCGTCCAGCCATTGCCGCTGCCCAGCGGTCGCAAGGTCAACAACGCCTTCCGTTCCCAAAGATGCCCCGATTTCGCTAACGGGCAAATCGCGGGCATACGGGTTGCCGACTTGATTCCAGCCACCCATCAAGGGCACCTGATAAAGTTCGCCTTCCAACAGCGGTGTCCCTTGCACCTGCAAAGTCACATCTTGCGTCACTTTGAGCCAGTAGCCGACGCCGGGCATCATCGGTGTCGTGATGCGCGGGTAGAGTTCGTATTTGAAGTCGCCGGGGCGCATCGGGTTCCAGCGAGCCAGCAGCAATCGGTCAGGTGGGATGCCCAATGCTTGCGCTTCGTCGCTTGCGACGGGAAAGAGGGGGACGGTGAACAGGTGGATGCCCGCAGGCAGCGTCTTTTGCAGGGTGACGACGGACGGGCGGGCGTGAAGGATGAGGCAGGTGAAGTCAAAGGCGCCGTTGCGAAATTCCGTGCTTTCCGCCATCCCTTCCGCTTGGTGGGTGAGGCGCAAACGGTAAAGGCTGCCTAAATCAATCCGCTGCGTGACGGCGAAGACGCCCCGCGTGAGGGTAACAGGCGAAAGGTCGGCGAGGTCATTGAAGCGGACGGCAACCTTCCCCTCCAATGCGCCCAACACGCCACCCCAAATCGGGTTTTCGTTGTTCTCTTCGCCCCGCACCATGTAAGGGAACGGGACGGTCATAGCGAGGTTGCCCGCAAAGATGTCCACGAAAATCAGGTTGGCGTCGCCGATGTTGAAAAACTGTGGGGCGATGAAGCCTTCCCCGTCTATGATGTCCGTTTCGTTGCCTTCTTCGGCAAACAGGTCATCGCTTTGGTCGTTGCGGTAGCGCAATTGCGCCGTGATGCCCGTGAAGGGTTGCTCGTCCACGACGATGCCCGCCCCTTGGGCGATTTGCACCGTGCGATAAAAGTTGAGGATAAGCAAGACGCCGATGTGCAAGGGGATGGCGAAGGTGTAAAGTTTCGGACCGATGGTCACGCCTGTGTCCAAGACATGTTGGCGACGATACCAGTCGTAAAAATCCTGCCCTTCCACCGTCGGGACGATGGTGCGCATCAACTCCACAAGGGCAACGGTGTCGCCCCGAACCGACAGCGGGTCGGGTTGAGAAAGCAAAGCAGCATTGAACTGGCGGAAGCATTGCGGATTTTCGGCGGCGACTTTCAGCCACGCCGCCGCACTCATCCCAATCCGCCAAAACGCCATCGGTTGAAAGCCAGAAGGTCCGAGGAAAGTTGGGTTGCCTAACGGCGGTTGATTGAGCAGGTCGTAAAGGGGCAAAACCCAAAGCGGGTCGCCGTTGATGGGGTCTTTGGGGTCAAAGTTTGTCAGTTCAGCGACGCCTTGATCCCGCAAGCGCTTTGATGCCACGATTGCCGCCGCCCGTGCCATCCCTTCCTCCCATGCGGGAAAACTCAACAGCAACGGTCCACGAAAAGCGTGAAGGACTTGATGCAGCAAGTTGAACCAATCGTAGCCCCGCAACGGGACGAATTCGGGCAGGCGGATGGTGTCGGTGGCGGCGTCGTAAACGCCACCGTCCAACGCCTGCAAATTTTCGTCCAGCACAATCGTCACCGTTCGGGTGCCGCCCGGTGGGCTGGTGACGGGTGAGCCGTAAAGGTCGGTGAGCAAGGGCAACGCCGTCTGAAGGAAGGAACGAATTCTCGCTTCGGTGGCGGTCGGAAAGTTTTGGAACTGGAAAGCAAGGTTGCCTGTGCCGAAGGGTTGGCGGGAACGGGTCGGCGCATCATTGGGAGCGATGAGGGCGTCCACGCCNAGCCGTTGATTNGGTCGCCATCGCCCGTAACGAATGAGCCAATCAATCACCTTCGGACGGGTCGCTTGCAANTCGGCATCCAAGTCAAGGGCAAGGTGGCGGGCGAGGGTGCGAACTTGTTCAGGCGATAACCCCCGCGTCGGCACACCCAATGCCCCGATGACGCCTTGCGC
>JGI26465J51735_1000803_pt1 | contig 12089 bp, 8 predicted proteins | sample PerSpoBPS_BMetaG_FD_51735 | JGI IMG/M metagenome (IMG submission 51735) | reverse complement strand
GGCCCCTCCAACCTGGCCCTCGAGGCCCTGAAGGAGGGCGGCCTGGAGGTGGAGCACGTGGACCTGGGCTCCGAGGCCCGGGCCGAGGCCTTCCAGAAGGCCCTCCGGGAGGCCCTGGAAAGCGAGGCGGGGAGCGTCTTCCTCCTCTTCGTCCCCATGGGCTTCGCCAAGGAAGAGGAGGTCCTGGCCCTGGTGCGGGAGGCAGAGAGCCCCAAGCCCCTCCTGGCCTCCTTCCTGGGCGTGGAGGGCCCTCGGGCCAGGCTCCTTCCCGGGGCCGTCCTCTATCGCTTCCCCGAGTCGGCGGCCATCGCCTTAAGCCGGGCCTGGGCCTACCGGAGGTGGCGGGAGGAGCCCCTCCTTTTCCCCGACTTCCCCGACCTGAAGCTGGAGGAAGCGAGAAGGCTTCTTGAGGGGAAGAGGCGCCTGAGCCCGGAGGAGGCCCGGGCCCTCCTTTTGGCCTTCGGCCTGCCCCTGGGGGAGGGCGAGGGGCTCCGCCTCCGCCTCACCGCCACCCCCCACCCCCTCTTCGGCCCCGTCCTGACCCTCCTCCTCCCCACCTCCCTGGGGGACACCCCTTTGGGCCTCCGCCTCAGCCCCCTCACCGAAGGGGACGCCCAGGAGCTTTTAAGGCCCCTCGAGGGGCACGTGGACCCCGGGCCCTACCGGGAGATCGTCCTCCGGGTCTCCCGCCTCCTGGAGGAGTTCCCCCAGGTGGAGCGCCTGGAGCTAGAGCTTTCCGGCCCCCGGGTGGCCCGGTTTGAGGTGGCCCTTGGTGATCGCTAGCCCCAAAAACCCCCGGGTGAAGGCCCTGGCCGCCCTGAAGGAGAGGAAGGAGCGGGAGCGGGCGGGCCTCTTCCTGGTGGAGGGAAGAAGGGAGGTGGAAAGGGCCCTCCAGGCGGGCCTGAAGCCGGTCACGGTCCTCCTGGGCCCCAGGGCCACCCCGGCGGAGGAGGCCCTGGCCCAGGGCGAGGTCCTCCGCCTCTCCGAGGAGGCCTTGAAGCGGGTCTCCAGCCGGGAGAACCCCGCCCAGGTCATCGCCGTCTTTCCCATCCCAAGAAGGGCGCTTAAGGAGGTCCGCCTCCCCCAAGACCCCCTGGTCCTGGTCCTCCTGGGCCTGGAGAAGCCGGGAAACCTGGGGGCCATCCTCCGCTCCGCCGACGGAGCCGGGGCCCACCTGATCCTGGTGGCCGAGGGGGTGGACCTCTATAGCCCCCAGGTGATCCGCAACTCCACCGGGGTGGTCTTCGGCCTGCCCGTCTTCCCCGTGGCCGAGGAGGAGGCGGCCCGCTTCCTGGAGGAGAAGGGCCTTTACCCCGTGGCCGCCACCCCCAGGGGGGAAAGGGTCTACTGGGAAGAGGACTACCGCCGGGGCGTGGCCTTCCTCCTGGGGGCCGAGGACCGGGGCCTGCCCGAGGCCTGGCTTAAGCGGGCCCAGGCCCGGGTGCGGATCCCCATGCGGGGGCGGGCGGACAGCCTCAACGTGGCGGTGAGCGCCGCCCTCCTCCTCTACGAGGCCCTGCGCCAGCGCTCCTTACAAGACCCCCCTCAACCCCCTTGACAAAAGCCCGGCGGGGCCGGAATAATAAGCCTTGGTTTGACACTCTCGCCCTTGGAGCGTCAAAGGAGGGAGTGCGTATGGCTGCGGAGGTGAAGACCGTGATCAAGCCCCTAGGCGACCGGGTAGTGGTGAAGCGGATTGAGGAGGAGCCCAAGACCAAGGGGGGCATCGTGCTCCCCGACACCGCNAAGGAGAAGCCCCAGAAGGGGAAGGTGATCGCGGTGGGCACGGGCCGCATCCTGGAGAACGGGCAGCGGGTGCCCCTCGAGGTCAAGGAGGGGGACATCGTGGTCTTCGCCAAGTACGGCGGCACCGAGATTGAGATCGACGGCGAGGAGTACGTGATTCTCTCCGAGCGGGACCTTCTGGCGGTCCTTTCCTAAAGGAGGTGGGGTATGGCGAAGATTCTGGTTTTTGACGAGGCGGCTCGCCGGGCTCTGGAGCGCGGCGTCAACGCGGTGGCCGATGCGGTGAAGGTCACCTTGGGCCCCCGGGGCCGGAACGTGGTCCTGGAGAAGAAGTTCGGCTCCCCCACCATCACCAAAGACGGGGTGACGGTGGCCAAGGAGATTGAGCTGGAGAACCACCTGGAGAACATCGGGGCCCAGCTCCTCAGGGAGGTGGCCTCCAAGACCAACGACGTGGCCGGCGACGGCACCACCACCGCCACCGTCTTGGCCCAGGCCATCGTCCGGGAGGGCCTGAAGAACGTGGCCGCCGGGGCCAACCCCCTGGCCCTGAAGCGGGGCATTGAGAAGGCGGTGGACGCCGCCGTGGAGAAGATCAAGGCCCTGGCCATCCCCGTGGAGGACCGCAAGGCCATTGAGGAGGTGGCCACCATCTCCGCCAACGACCCCGACGTCGGCAAGCTNATCGCCGACGCCATGGAGAAGGTGGGGAAGGAGGGNATCATCACCGTTGAGGAGTCCAAGAGCCTGGAGACCGAGCTGAAGTTCGTGGAGGGGTACCAGTTTGACAAGGGGTACATCTCCCCCTACTTCGTCACCAACCCCGAGGCCATGGAGGCGGTCCTGGAGGACGCCTTCATCCTCATCGTGGAGAAGAAGGTCTCCAACGTCCGCGAACTCCTCCCCGTCCTGGAGCAGGTGGCCCAGACCGGCAAGCCCCTCCTCCTGATCGCCGAGGACGTGGAGGGCGAGGCCCTGGCCACCCTGGTGGTCAACAAGCTCCGGGGCACCCTGAGCGTGGCCGCCGTCAAGGCCCCCGGCTTCGGTGACCGCAGGAAGGAGATGCTCAAGGACATCGCCGCGGTCACCGGCGGCACCGTGATCTCCGAGGAGCTGGGCTTCAAGCTGGAGAACGCCACCCTCTCCATGCTGGGCCGGGCCGAGCGGGTGCGCATCACCAAGGACGAGACCACCATCGTGGGCGGCAAGGGCAAGAAGGAGGACATTGAGGCCCGGATCAACGGCATCAAGAAGGAGCTGGAGACCACCGACAGCGAGTACGCCAAGGAGAAGCTCCAGGAGCGCCTGGCCAAGCTCGCGGGCGGCGTGGCCGTGATCCGGGTGGGCGCCGCCACCGAGACCGAGCTCAAGGAGAAGAAGCACCGCTTTGAGGACGCCCTGAACGCCACCCGGGCCGCGGTGGAGGAGGGGATTGTCCCGGGCGGCGGCGTGGCCCTCCTTCGGGCCATCGGCGCGGTGGAGGAGCTCCTCAAGGAGCTGGACGGGGACGAGGCCACCGGGGCCAAGATCGTGCGCCGGGCCCTGGAGGAGCCCGCCCGCCAGATCGCCGAGAACGCCGGGTACGAGGGCTCCGTCATCGTGCAGCGGATCCTCTCCGAGACCAAGAACCTCCGCNTNGGCTTCAACGCCGCCACCGGGGAGTTNGTGGACATGGTGGAGGCGGGCATCGTGGACCCCGCCAAGGTGACCCGCTCCGCCNTGCAGAACGCCGCCTCCATCGGCGCCCTGATCCTCACCACCGAGGCCGTGGTGGCGGAGAAGCCCGAGAAGAAGGAGTCCACCCCCGCCCCCGCGGGCGCCGGGGACATGGACTTCTAGCCTGAAGGGACTGGGGGCCGGGCCCTAANCCCGGCNCCTTTCTTTTTGGGCGCACCCATCGCTTTTTTCACGCCAAGACCCTTCCCCAAGCCTCGGATACGCCCTCTTGGGGCTTATAAGCTCCCCAGGAACCTTTTGCCGGGGCCCCCATGCTGGCGCAAGCCAGCATGGGGTGGTATTAAAAGGGCACCACCTCCTCCTTAGGCCCATCCCCATTCCCCTGCAAAAAGACCTCCCGGTCCGGCACCAGGTAGGCCCTGTACCCTTCGGCCTCCAAAAGGCCCAAGGCCTCCTCCCCCACCCGGGCCTCCCTCAGGGCGAAGAGGGCCTCGCCAAAAGGCCCCTGCACCCGGAGGTAAACGGGGAGGCTTCCCGGGTGCTCGTCCAGGAGGCTTTTGAGCCGGGCCACCCCCTTCTCGTCTAGTAGGGCGTGGTCCACCTCCACCTCCAGGGCCTTGGGGGCTTCCAGGACCTCCTCGAGGGTCCAGACCGCCTGGGCCAGGACCCTGAGCTCCTCGCCCTTCTCCACCTCCGCCAGGACCAGGAGGGGGATGTCCTCCTTGAGCTTGGGGGAGACCCCCTCGTAGGCCCGGCCGAAGACCACCACCTCCAGGGCCCCCGTCTCGTCGGAGAGGGTGAAGCGGGCCATCATCCCCCCCGAGCGGGTGGGCTTGCGCACCACCTCCTCCACCATGCCGGAAAGGAGGACCTTGGGCCTGCCCGGAAGCCCCCGCACAAACTCGGAAAGCTCCTCTATGGTGCAGCTCGCCACCTCCCTGAGCCCGGGGTAGCGGAGGACGGGGTGGCCGGAGACGTAGATGCCCAGGGCCTCCTTCTCGTAGCGGAGCATGGTGATCTCGTCCAGGGGCGAAGCCTCCACCAAAGGGGGCTCCTCCACCTCGGCGAAGAGGCCCACGAGGCCGCTCCGCCCCCGTTCGCGGGTCTCGGCCGCCCAGCGGAGGAGGGGCTCCAGGGAGGCCAGGAGCCTGGCCCGATCCCCGAAGGCGTCCAGAGCCCCCGCCTTCACCAAGGACTCCAGGGCCCTTTTGTTGACCACCTGCTCGGGGAGGCGCTTTAAGAAGTCCCCCAGGCTCTTAAAGGGCCCGCCCCGCTCCCTCTCCTCCAGGATGGCCCGGGCGGCCATCTCCCCCACGTTCTTCACCGCCGAAAGCCCGAAGAGGATCTCCTCCCCCACCACCTTGAAGTCAAAGCCGGAGCGGTTGACGTCCGGGGGCAGAACGGGGATGCCCAGGGCCCGGGCGTCCCGGATGTACTCGGCCACCTTGTCGGAGTCGTGGCGCTCCACGGAGAGGAGGGCGGCCATGAACTCCACGGGGTAGTGGGCCTTCACGTAGGCGGTCTGGTAGGAGAGGAGGCTGTAGGCGGCGGCGTGGGAGTTGTGGACGATGACGTCCTCGGCGATGAAGGTGTGGGTCCCCTCCACGGTGAGGTCAAAGACCTCCTCCTCCCCCAAGGGCTCTATGGCCTCTACCCGGTCCCAGTAGACCTCGGCCTGGGCCAGGCGGAGGAGGACCAGGTTTCCCGTGAGGGCGGCCAGGCGCTCCAGGGTGGCCCGGGAAAGCCCCAGCCTCCCCCGCCCCGGGCGAAGGAGCCCCTGGGCCAGGCCGGCCTCCTTCAAGAGGGCCGCCACCTGGCCCCGGGAGGCCTCGGCCAAGGCCGCTTTTACGGTGTCCAGAAAGGCGAGGGGGAGGATGTCCTTGGTGCTCCGGCCCGCCGCCTCCCAGGAGGCCAGGAGGGCCTCCAGGTCCCGCCGCCTCTTGCCGATGAGGTGGGGTCCGATGACCTGGGCGAAGCGGTGGGCGGCCTCGAGGCCCCCCAAGAGGTAGACGGCGTACCCCGTGCGCTTCTCCACCAGCCGGCTCTGCAGGCCCAGCCTGAGGAGGAGGTGCTGCACCCCCTCCGCCAGAGCCCGGGAGGCGGTGGCGTAGTGGATAAGGCGGCCCCTGGGGTCCACCCCTCCGTCCCCCGTCCAGAGCCGTCCCAGGAAGCGGGCCACCTCCTCGGGGGGAAGCCGGTAAGCCACCTCCGGCAGGCGCTTTTCCCGGGCGGAAAGCCCCAAAAGCCCCTGCTCCCGCAAGAAGGCCACCGCCCCCGCCTCCCGCCTCCGGTCTTGCCGCCCCACGTAGAGGTGGGCCACGCCCCGGCGCCAGGCCACCCGGGTGCGGGTGTTGGGGAAGCGCTTCAGGGCCTCCTCCATGGCGGAGAGCTCCTCCTCTGAGGAGGTGTAGAGGTAGAAGCCGGAGGGATGGCGGAGGTTCCCCTCGGAAAGGGCGAAGCCCAGGAGGTCCAGCTCGTGGTCCTCGAGGTGGGCCGAAGGCCGGTAGGGCAGGTGGCGGGGCAGGGCCACGTAGTCCCCCGGGACCAAGGCCCCCAGGGGGCGCCAGCCCTGCGGGGTATAGAGGGGGTGGTTGGCCGTGGCCTCCAGAACCCTACCCGTGGCGGTGCGGAGGGCGTAGACCTGGGCCCGGCCGCTGGAGAAGGTGGCCACCACCGGCCTCGGCACCAGGCGGAGGCGGTCCTCGTCCAAGGAGACCACCCAGACCCCCTGCACCTCGCCCCGGACGATCTCCCCCAGGCTCACGACCCTCCCGGTGCGCCAGTCCACCACCTTGGCCCTCGCGGGCAGGCACTTGTTGAAGCCGTAGTTGGCGAAGGCCTCCAGCATGTCAAAGAGGCGGTTGGCCTCCTCCTCGGGCACGCCCCGCTCCTTGGCCCCCCGGACAAAACGCTCCCGGTGTTTTTGCATCTCCTCCACCCGCTTCTTTCCCATGGCCCTCCGGAGCAGGTCCGCCTCCCCCAGGGAGTACCCCGCCACCTGAGAGGCGATCTGCATGATCTGCTCCTGGTAGACGGGGATGCCGTAGGTCTCGTCCAGGATGGGCCTCAGGTACTTCTCGGCGTGGGGGAACTCGGCGTAGCTCACGGGCTCCTGGCCGTGGTGGCGGCGGATGTAGGTGGGGATGTGCTCCATGGGCCCGGGGCGGTAGAGGGAGACCAGGGCGATGATGTCCTCCAGGCGCCTGGGCTTCAGGCCCCGCACCGTGGCCGTCATCCCCCCGGACTCCAGCTGGAAGACCCCTTTGGTCTCCCCCCGGGAGAGGAGCTCAAAGGTCTTGGGGTCGTCCAGGGGAAGGCGGTCGTAGTCCAGCTCCACGCCTTTGGACTCCTTGACGATCCGCCTGGCCTCGTCCAGGAAGGTGAGGGTGCGGAGGCCCAGGAAGTCCATCTTTAAAAGCCCCAAGGCCTCCACCGCCCCCATGTCGTACTGGGTCACGGGGCGGCCCTCCTGGTCCCGCATGAGGGGCACCAGGTCGGTAAGGGGCTCAGCGGCGATGACCACTCCGGCGGCGTGGACGGAGGCGTGGCGGTTCAGGCCCTCGAGGCGCATGGCCACCTCAATGACCTGGCGGATCCGCTCGTCCTTCTCCATCTCCGCCCTTAGCTCCGGCACCACCTGGATGGCCTCCTGCAGGGGCTTGGGCTTGCCGAACTGCACCGGGATCAGCTTGGCCAGCTCCTCCGCCTTCTTGTGGGGGATGCCGTAGACCCGGGCCACGTCCTTGAGGGCGGCCTTGGAGGCCAGGCTCCCGAAGGTGCCGATCTGGGCCACCTTGTCTTCCCCGTACCGCTCCCGCACGTACTGGATGACCCGGTCCCGCTCCCGGTCGGAGAAGTCGGTATCTATGTCGGGCATGGAGACCCGCTCCGGGTTCAGGAAGCGCTCAAAGAGGAGGCCAAAGCGCAGGGGGTCAATGTTGGTGATGCCCACGGCGTAGGCCACCAGGCTCCCGGCGGCGCTCCCCCTTCCCGGCCCCACGGAGACCCCGTGGCCCCTGGCCCAGTTGATGTAGTCCTGGACGATGAGGAAGTACCCGGGGAAGCCCATGCGCTCAATGACGGAAAGCTCGTAAAGGGCGCGGTGAAGGATGGCCTCGGCGGTCCACTCCCGGACCCCCTCCAGAGGGGGAAACCGCTTCCTTAGCTCCTCCCAGGCCTTCTCCTCCACCCGGGCCAGGGCCTCGGCCAGGGCCCTTTCGTCCCCGTGGGGGGGCATCGTTCCCAGAAGGCGGAGGACCTCCCGGTAGAAGGCCTCGGTGATGCGGTCGGGGTAGCGCCTTAGGAGGCCCAAAAAGGTGAGCTCCCTGAGGTACTGGGCCTCGGTNCGCCCCTCGGGGAGGGGGAAGCGGGGGATGCGGTAGACCATCTTGTCCCCGATGGGCAGGTCCACGTNGCACATCCGGGCGATCTCCACGGTGTTGTCAAAGGGCTCGTCCCCCCACTCCGCCTCGGGGAGCATGGCCCGCATCTCCTCCGGGGTCTTCACGTAGAACTCGTCGCAGGGAAAGCGCCAGCGCTCGGGGTCGTCCAGGGTGGTCTTGGACTGGATGGCGAGAAGGACCTCGTGGGCCCGGGCGTCCTCCTTGCGCACGTAGTGGCCGTCGTTGGTGGCCACCAGGCCCAGGCCGTACTTGCGGGCGAACTCCTTGAGGACCTGGTTGACCTTTTGCTGCTCGGGGAGGCCGTGGTTTTGGATCTCAATGAAGAAGCGGTCGCCGAAGATGGAGAGGTACTCGTTGAGGCGGGCCTCGGCCAGGTCCAGGCGGTCCTGGAGGATGAACTGGGGGATCTCCGCCCCCAGGCACCCGGAAAGGGCGATGAGGCCCTCGGAATGCTCCTTTAGGATCTCCCGGTCAATGCGGGGCTTTTCGTAAAAACCTTCCAGGTAGGCCCTCGAGGCCAGGCGCACCAGGTTCTGGTAGCCGGTGAAGTCCTTGGCGAGAAGGGTGAGGTGGAAGTAGCCGCCGTCTAAGCCCTTCCCCCTCTTGCGGTCAAAGCGGCTCTCCGCCGCCACGTAGGCCTCGTAGCCGATGATGGGCTTCACCCCCATGGCCGTGGCCTTTTTGTAGAACTCCACGGCCCCGAAGAGGTTGCCGTGGTCGGTCATGGCCAGGGCGGGGTCCTCGGGCGTGGTCTCCTTGACCCACTTCAGGAGGTCCTGGAGCTTGGCCGCCCCGTCCAGGAGGGAGAACTGCGTGTGCTGGTGCAGGTGGGCGAACTTGAGCTTGGACCCCATACCCCACCAGTTTAGGGCTTAGACTTGGGGCAGGTGATGGACGCGCCCTTCCCCCAGGAAGAGGCCCTCGAGGCCCTCTTTACCCCAAAGCGGAGCCGGCCCTTTACCCCTTCCCAAGAGGTCCTAGGCGGAATCCGGGCGGAGGACCTTTGGGCCCCATGACCCTAGGCCAGCTTCGGGAAGAGGTCTGGAACTTCCTGGCCCGCCACGACCTGGCCCTCCACCCCACGCCCCCCCACGGCCACCACCCCAACTTCCTGGGGGCCAGGCGGGCGGCGGAAAGGCTCATGGCAACCCCGGAGTTCCAGGGGGCCAGGCTCATCCTGGCGGGGATGGACGCCGTCTTAAAGCCCCTCAGGGAGGAGGCCCTGAAGCGGGGCAAGGCCCTCCTCCTCCCCCACCCCGACCGCCCGGGGGAGTTCCTTCTCCTCAAAGACGTGGACCCCAGGCGGCTCAAGCGGGTGCGGGAGGCCTACCGCTACGGGGTGCGGGCGGAGCTGAAGGGCCAGCCCATTGACCTGGTCCTGATCGGGGCCGTGGCCGTGGACGAGGAGGGGGGCTGGGTGGGCAAGGGCTACGGCTTCCCCCAGGCCTGGCTGGAGGTGGCGGCCCCCTTCGCCACCCTGGCCCACCCGGTCATGGTCTACCCCAGGCTCCCCGTGCCCCCCGAGCGCCGGGTGGACCTGATCGCCACCCCCCAGAGGCTCATCCGGCCCTGAGGCCCAGAAGGAGCCCCCCCACGAAGCTGGCCCCGAAGGGGAGGTTGTGGGTGAGGGTGGAGAGGAGGCGCTCCCAGAGGTTTTTCAGCCCTGGCTGCTGCAGAAGGGGCTCCACGTCCCTTTGGATGCGGGTCCAGTCCACCTGGACGTAGCCCGCCTGGGCCAATAGCTGCAGGGCGATGAAGAGGAGGCCCAGGACGATGGCCAGGGCCCGGCCCACCTTCTTCAGGGCGTAGCCCACGGCGTACCCCGCCAGGCCGCCGAAGGTCACCTGGCCCAGGTAGGGGGTGAGGTCGGGAAGCTCCATCCCCCTCACCCTAGCGGGGAAAGGGCCCCGAGGCAACCCGAGGACACCTAAGTGCCCGCGCCTTGGTTTCGCAACATGGGGTGCCCGAGTCGGGGCTAAGGGCTTTTCTGGGGCCCCCACCGCGGCGAAAGCCGCGGTGGGGCACTTAGGCCAGGCCCAGGAGCTCGGCGTTCTCCTTCATGGCGGCGAGGACGAAGGCCATGTGCTCCTCCAGGGGAACCCCCAGGTCCTGGGCCCCCATTTTGATCTCCTCCCGGTTCACCCCCTTGGCGAAGGCCTTGTCCTTGAACTTCTTCATCAGGCTTGGGAGCTCGAGGCCCAGGATGGAGCGGTCGGGGCGCACGTAGACGGCGGCGGTGATGAGGCCGGTGAGCTCGTCCACGGCGAAGAGGGCCTTGGCCATGAGGCTCTTCCTCGGCACCCCCGTGTAGCTGGCGTGGCCCAGGATGGCCTCGAGGACCTCCTCCGGGTAGCCGAGCCGCCTAAGCTCCTCCACCCCCCGGTAGGGGTGGGCCTCGGGGTATTTCTCGTAGTCCATGTCGTGGAGGACCCCGGCCATGGCCCAGAGCTCCTCGTCCTGGCCAAAGCGGCGGGCGTAGGCCCGCATGGCCACCTCCACCGCCCGCATGTGCCGCCTAAGGGACTCGCTCTCGGTCCAGGCCTCCATGAGGGCCAGCGCATCCTGGAAGCTCGGCATGCCCTAAAGTATAGCCATGCGCCTGGGCTACGGCGAGGACAGCCACCTCCTGGAAGAGGGGCGGCCCCTTTACCTCTGCGGCCTCCTCCTGCCAAGCCCCTTAGGGGCCAAGGCCCACTCCGACGGNGACGCCGCCCTCCACGCCCTCACGGACGCCCTCCTTGCCGCCTTTGGCCTGGGGGACATCGGCCTCCTCTTCCCCGACACCGACCCCAGATGGCGGGACACACGGAGCGAGATCTTCCTGAAGGAAGCCCTAAACCTGGTGGAGGCCCGGGGAGGGAGGCTCCTCCAGGCCAACCTGGTCATCGTCCTGGACAGGCCCAAGCTTGCCCCCCACCGGCAGGCCCTGNCCCAAAACCTCTCCCGCCTCCTGGGCCTTCCCCAGGACCGGGTGGGCCTNACCTTNAAGACCTCGGAGGGCCTGGCCCCCAGGCACGTCCAGGCCCGGGCGGTGGTGCTTTTAGATGGTTGAGGCCCTGGTNTGGCTGGGCACCCTGGTCTTCGCCGCNACCGGGGCCTTAAAGGGGGTGGAGAAGGGGTCTGACCTCCTCGGGGTCCTGGTCCTGGCCACGGTGACCGTCGTGGGGGGCGGCTCCATCCGCGACGTGTTCACACGCATCACCGCCAAGGATTATACCGAGTCAAATTCTCCCGGCAAGGGCGGGCGTAAACTGGAAGGCATGAGGCTTATTGCCATTCTCTTCCTGCTGGCCTCCCAGGCCCTGGCCCAGGAGGCCGATACCTATTACGCCCGTTGTCAGAGGCTTTACCAGCAAGGGGCCCTGGAGAGCGCTCAGGCCACCTGCGAACTGGCCCTGGCGGGCGACCCCGGCCACCGGCCCGCCCTCCGGCTCCTCACCCGGATCCACCTGGACAAAAAGGAGCCCGACCAAGCGGCGACCTACCTGGAGCGCCTCGGGGACGACCCCGAGGCCCCCCTCCTCCGGGCCAGGCTCCTCCTCCTGAAGGGGAAGCCCGCCGAGGTCCTCTCCCTTCCCCTGCCCGAGGGGCCGGAAGGGCGGCTTCTAAGGGCCTTGGCCCTCGAGGGCCTGAAGCGCTACGAGGAGGCCCTGAAGGAGGCGAAGACCCTTCCCCCCACCCCTGAGGTCCGCCTCCTCCTGGCCCGGCTTTACCTGGCCCTGGACAAGCCCGAGGAGGGCCTCTCCGTCCTGGACTCCAGCCTGGAGGAGAGGCTGGAAAAGGGCCGCCTCCTCTTTCTTTCGGGAAGGCCCAACGAGGCCATCCCCCTCCTGGAGGCCCTGTTGCCGGAGCTGGTCGGCCAGCCCGAGCTGGCGCGAAAGGCCCTTTCCACCCTGGTCCTGGCCTACCTGGGCCAGGGGGACTGGGCGCGGGGGCAGGCGGCCTTGGCCCAGCTCTCGGGCCTGGTGAACCTGCCGGGCCTCCTTTTGGCGCGGGCCTGGCCCTGGCTTCTAGCCTTTTTGGCCTTCCTGGGCCTCATCCTCCTGGGGGAAAGCCGCATTGAGCCCCTGCGCACCGTGGAGGTGGTGGAAAACCCCCTGCCGGGGCCCGGGAGCCTCTACCTCTTTCTCCTCCTGGCCCTCCTTCTGGCCCTGGGCTTGGCCGTGCTTCTGGGCAAGGCCCTTTTCGCCAACGCCCTGGCCCTCGTGACCCCCTACCAGCAGAACCAGGTCCTGCCCAGCTTCTACCTCTTCCTGGGGCTTT
>JGI26465J51735_1000791_pt1 | contig 12151 bp, 5 predicted proteins | sample PerSpoBPS_BMetaG_FD_51735 | JGI IMG/M metagenome (IMG submission 51735) | reverse complement strand
GATCCTGTTCTAAAGACGACCCGTTTGCATGCGGAGAGAGCCGTTGTTTGGTTGGCACCTTACACGGGAAGCCTTTGGGTGGACAAGGGGACTTTGGAAGACCCTGTCACGCAAGGGAAACTTTCCCGCTTTCTGAGCCGCGGCGGGAGATTGTTCATCCCCAGCGGGCAAGACTTGGGTTGGGCTTTGACCATCAACGGTCAAGTCCCCAACGACTTTTTGACCAACTTCCTCAAAGCCCGCTTCTCTCGCGTCGTCGGCGGTTTTTATGGCGATTACAGCCTTGACTTGCTCGGTGGCTATCAAGCCCATCGGCACAAACTGCAAGGGCAATTGATTGCTGCGGGCGTGCACGACTGGGGGCAAGGGTTCATTTTTGACGAAAATGCCCCCACCTTTGACTCCCCACCGCAAATTCGTGACCCCGACCAAGAGCGGCATGGGACGGCATCGGGGATTGAGTTGCTGGGCTTCGCTTACCGAGACACTTTTGACCCACCCCTCATCCCCAGTTTCTCAGGAGATGGCTGCGAGAACGCTTTGGTGATGGACACGGTGGATGTCCTTTCAGGCGCCTTTGCGACTTACACCTACACGCAGGGCGGCACCAACGCCGCCGTCCAATACCGCGACCCCGCCACCGATTACCGCGTCGTCACCTTCTTCTTCCCGATGGAGGCGATGAACAACGGCTTCAAGAACACGACCGTTGGGCAGACCACCTTCGTGGAAGGGTTAGTTTTCCGCCACACGCTGATGAACTACATCATGGACTTTTTGCGGACGGGGACGATTGCTGGGAAAGTCGTGGACACGCAAGGCAACCCATGGAAGGCTTCACCGTCCGAGCGCAAATCGGCAGTTTGCTACCTCAGCCCATCATCTTCGGCGGCGCCCTGACCCAACGGGATGGCTCCTACCAAATCATCGGCTTGAACACGGGCGTTTACGACTTGGAAGTTGCCGTCCCTGGTTGGACAAGCCGTTTGCTTCGGCGCGAGTGGAAGGTGTGATGGAAGGTGTGAGAGGTGTGGACGACTCTGACAATGTGACGAGTTTTGTCAGCACTGGCAATGACTTCACAATGACCAAACTGCCGCCAGGTGCAATCAGCGGAAAGGTGACGGAACTGGATGGGACGACGCCGATTATCGGGGCGACGGTGACGGCGAAAATCGTTGCCGACGAACAAGGCAACCCCATCGTCCTTCCGCCGGGCATCCCCAGCACCTACACCGCCAAGACAGGCGGCGACGGCACTTACCGCATTGAGGGCTTGCCCAACGCCACTTACGAGGTCACCGCTTCCGCCCCTCAACACTCCTCCGTCACCAAGACAGGCGTCGTCGTCCGCCCAGGGTTGGAGACGACGGGCGTGGACTTCCAATTGCCCGGCGAGCCTGGCACGATTACGGGGCAAGTCGTGGATGCGGCGACCAATCAAGGCATCCCCAATGCCCTCGTGGAAGTCCTTTCGGGCAACAATGTNGTCAAGACGGCGACGACAGATGCCCAAGGCAATTTCACGATTACGGATGTGCCCGTCGGCACTTATTCGGTGCGGGCGTCGGCGCCCAATTACAAGCCCAACACCGTCACGGGCGTGCAAGTGCCGACGGCAGGGACGGTGACGGTGACGATTGCCCTCTCCCGCGCCCAGCCNGGAAGCATTTCGGGGCGGGTCGTTCGGGTGGATGGGACGCCTGTCGGCGGGGCGACGGTGGAAGTNGTTCAACCTGCGACAGGGGAAGTGGTGGCTTCTGCGACCACCGATGCTGCCTTTACGACTTTGCCTGATGGTTACCAGCGCAACTACTTGATCGCCAATGTGCCTTTGGGCACTTACACCGTGCGGGTGAACGCCCCTGGCTTTACCTCTACGCCGACACAGGTGACGGGCGTCACCGTTCAAGAAGCGACGGAGACCCGCAACATCAACTTCACCTTGCGGGCGCAGTTTACCTTCCCCGCAGGCGTTCGGTTGATCAGCATCCCTTACGACTACACGGGCATAGACATCGCCCCACCTGACTTGTTGGGCACCAATCAAATTGCCACTTGGGTGACCGACTCATCCCTGACCGACCCAGTGACAGGCTTTCGGGGNGGGCAATATGTCCTCTATCCGACGCCCCCCGCCGATGTGTTGCGGTTGGGGCGNGGCTATTTCGTNNNGTTCCCGCAATCGGTGGACTTCACCCGACCTGGCAATCCTGCCCCGACCGACCAACCTTTCTCTTTGGTCTTGGACAAGCCAGGTTGGTGGCTAATCGGTGCGCCCTTCCCCTTCTCGGTGGATTGGCAACGGACGCAAGTGATTAACCGCGCCAATAACCAGCGCCTCACCTTGCGGGAAGCCGTCTTGCAAGGGTTGTTGCGGGACGCCCTCTTCACGCAAGGCTTTACNGGACTCGGCTATCAACTGTCGTCCACCCTTGACCCCTTCAAGGGTTACTGGGTGAAGGTGGAAGCCCCGCAAGGGGTCATCCTGCTCATTGACCATCGCCCTGTCAATCGGTTGGCTGCCCCATCGCCGATGGCAAAGCGACCGTCAAGAATGGCACAATTGGGTCGGTTCGCCCTAAGCGATGGGGAAGGTTGGGTGTTGCCTTTGGTGCTGAAGGATGAGACGGGGCAATTGGGGGTCGTCCAAATCGGGATGAGTCAGGGCGCTTCCGACGGTCCTGACGCGTTGGATGTGCCGATGCCTCCTTCCCTTCGCCAATTCATCCCTGAGTGGTTCACCTTCGCCATCGTCGGGATAGCAGGTCGGTCGGCAGGCTTATGGGCATCGGACATCCGTTCCCTCTCCTCCCGCCCTCAATCGTGGGAAATTGTCGTGGAAGGGATGGCAGGCAAGTCGGTCACCCTGACTTGGGATCGGCTCAATGAAGTCGTCCCCACCGATTATCGCCTAACCTTGATAGACCCCGACACGGGTGATGCCCGCTACTTACGCACCACTGTCGGTTACACCTTCACCCTCAGCAATGGGGTGAAGAGGCTTCAAGTGATTGCCGAGCGGAGAAGCGGCGCTGGATTGAAAGTCGTTGGGTTGCGCCAATTGCCGACGCGAGGCAACATCCTTGCCGTTCAATTTGCCCTGACCGAACCTGCCTTCGTAGAAGGGCGGCTTTTGAGCCTGACAGGTCGGGTCGTGGACATCGTTCAACCCCGCCGATGGTTTTCGGCAGGCGAGCACCGTTTGATGTGGGGCAGGGGACAGGGGGCAGGGGACAAGTTGCCTGCCATGCCCTATTTGCTGGAATTGGTGGCGACGGGCGAACGAGGCGAGCAAATGAAGGCGACTTTGCTGGTGCGGATACGGTGATGCGCTTAAGTGGCGACGGGCAAAATCTTTCTGCCCGTCAAAGCGTTGCCCTCCCGTCAGAAAGGGATGGGCAAGGGTAGCGGTGTGAAGGTTGAGAGATGGCAAAGTAAAAGCCGATTGTTGGGGGGAAGGATTATGCGTTGGCGAAAGGTGCATCTCTGGCGATGGGTCGCCCAATGGTTAGTCGCTGCCCTGTCGGTGCAGTGGATGGGTCAGTCTGTCGCCCAAGCGCCCGGCGCGCCCCCTGCCATCAAGCGGGTGCTCATCTTGGACTTTGAAGTCCCCGCAGGTNAATCGCCCTTGTTGGGGCGCAAGGTGGCGGATGCCGTCGCTTTGGGCTTTATCAATTACGCCAAAGGCTATGAGGTCGTCTCCCGCAGCGAAATGGAGAGCCAGATGCAACGGCTTCGGTTAACTCCGCCCTTGTCGCCTTCCCAACTCATCCAACTCACCCGTGCCGTCCAAGCCCGCTACGCTATCACGGGCAAAATCGTGCAGGTTCAGGTCAACGAGAGGGCAGGGCAAGCGACGGTGCAATTGCAGATGCTTTGGTTTGACCCTTACATGGAAGTGCCGACCAACGGCGCCCATGTGCGGGTGACTTCGCCACCCCGACCTGGCACGGCGCCTGATGTGTTGGTGGATCAAGCGCTGAATTTGGCAGCGGCACAGGCTGTCCAACAAGCCCTTGCNGTCCGATTGCCCGAGGGGCAAATCACCCAACGAGTGGGCAACTTGGTCATCATCAACAAGGGCACTGACCAAGGGCTGCGCCCGCGCATGGAGATGTGGGTCGTTCGGACCGTTCGCGACCCTGAGTTGGGGCAAATCCCGCAGCGGGTTGGACGGGTTATCTTGGAGACCGTAGAAGCCCGCACCGCTGAAGCCCGCATCTTGGAAGAAGCGACGCCCGTCCAGTATCCTGATAGAGTCGTCGCCGTTTACCAACTCCCGCCCCTTGGCGTCCCCGAAGCGCCCGTGCGGGTGCGCCCGCCCTCCAAAGGAACCCAAATCGCCCAACTCCTCTTGGTGTTAGCTGGCGTTTTCCTTATCGCCAACCTGTTTCGGAAAGGCAACACCAATCGGGGAGAAAGTGCTCCCTCTATCGCCACCATCCGCACCCAAGTCGGTAGCGACGGACGAACGATCATCCTGAACTTCCAAAGACCTCAAGACACCGTTGCCATTGAAGTCTATCGGGACACCACCCCGTCCGTCAACCCTGAGTTGGGCAAACTCATCTATGTCTTGGATGGGAGCGCCGTCTCGTTCACCGATGACCAGACCTTCTATTCAGGCGTCGCCTCCATTCAGATTAGAAACGACGACCCGCCCAACCTCTTCCCCCGCCTCCAACGCAACATCACNACCTCTCCATCAAGCCCAACCTTTGAGCCAGACAGTTATCAAGTCTTTTACTCCCACACGCCGCTTCAACCCGGTGTTTCCTACTGGTATGTCCTGCGTTTCGTGACGGCTCAGCGCGTCGCCATCAATCCCTTCCCGACCCCNACAGGCACAGGCGGTGGCGGCGGAGGGCAACAGCAACGCCNGCCCTTTGTGTTGATCTACAGCAAATTCTCATCCCCCATCGGTCCTGCGACCCCTGTGCGTCGGTTACAGGTTTCTGATCTTCGGGAACCAAACCGCAACATGCCCGTCGATCTCAATGCCGTCTCCTTCCGCTTCCTGTCCGCAGGCGGGGCGGACACCTATATCATCCAAGTCAGCGACCAACCCAACTTCCCTGCGGGACGCACCTTGACCATCAACTTNCCCTTGTTGGCGAACCCACAACAGGACGCTCAAGTCGTCACGACTCCGCCCCAAAATTTACTCCCCTTCGCCCAATCCATNGGCAACACGACGGGACCGTTTTACTGGCGGGTCGGCTACCGAAATTCGCAAGATGCCCAACCCCCGGTCGGTGGGTTTGTCTTTAGCGAGGTGCAGACCTTCACAGCGGTCACGGCGCCGCCTTCCCCGCCATCGTGACGAAAGGGGGCTTTCTGATGAGGGGGCAACGACCCAACGGTCAACGGACATCTTGGCGATGGCTTTGGCTCCTGCTATGGCTGATGGGGCTNTGTGGGCAAACTTTATCGGGGCAATGGCGCCCCTCTTGCCGCACCTATGAAATCACCCAACAACTCTATCGGCAATTCAACATCACCCCCGAAAAACTCATCCAGACCTTTGGGGGCGAATCCCGCCAATTGGGGCGGGAGTTGCCCTCTACCTTTTACGGTGGCTTGGGTTCGGCGTTAGTCCCGACCAACGGTCTCATCGGCACCGTCCGCGTCCTGCACATCATGGTCAATGTGATCAACTCCGACCCCCAAACCCAGCAACTTGTCCCTCGTTTGCAATTTGACCCTGCCGCTACGCCCGGCTACTTCAACGACTTGCTCTTCAATGAAGCCAACCCCAACTCTATGGCGAGTTTCTTTCGGGAAGCGTCCTATGGACGACTGCGACTGCTCGGCGAGACTTTCGGTCCTGTCTCCGTCAATTTGCCTTTGACCGTCCAGACGCAAGGAAATCCGCCACAAGTCGTCATCGCCTACATCAGCAACTTCGGGAGTTTGAGCGTCATCCGCTCCATGCTCCANCAAGCCTTAAACGCCTTAGACCCGACGGTGGATTTCTCCCGCTTTGACAGCGATGGCGATGGGCGCATTGATGCCGTTTTGCTGACTTTTGCCGCCGATGTGCGGGCGAAGCCCCCGAACGGCGATTTGTTTTTAGACCCCACTGCAGGGGCTTTCACCGTCCCTTGGGGCATTTTTCGGCGTCTAAACCCTTCCCTTCCGCCTTTTGCGACGACGGCGGATGGCGTCGTCGTGGATGCCCCTGTCTTCGTTCACGAAGTGGAAGGCATCAAAAAATCCCCTCAAGACTTCGCCTCTAACTTCGGCACTTACGCCCACGAGTTGGGGCATGTCTTTGGCTTGCCCGACCTTTACAACCCGCAAAGCCTGTCGCAAGTAGACCCTGGGCTTTGGTCTACGATGGCGACGGGCGAGCGCTTTGAAGCGCAGGGGCGTCCCATCAACCCCTTGCGCCCTGGCGGCTTTGCCATCCATTTTGACCCTTGGTGCAAACTTGTCTGGGGTTGGCTGACACCCATTGAAGTCGTCCGCACCGTCGGGACGGTCACCATCCCTGCCTACTCCGAGCAACCCGTCGTCTATCGCCTTTGGGCGTTCGGGAGCATCAACCAACCCGAATACTTTTTGGTCGTCAACCGCCAATTGCGGGGTTTTGACCGCTTCCTGCCCACTTCGGGGCTGAACATCTTCCACATTGACCGTTCCATCCTCCGTAACCCCGCCCTCTTTTTCAACAACGCCGTCCAAGCCAACCCGTCCCGAAAGGGCGTGGATTTGGTGGACGCCGATGGGCGAACGGACATGGATGATGCCGTCCCCAATGTGGGCAACTTTGACTGGACGACTTTCGGTTTCATCGGTTGGCAGCGGGGCAATTGGGGCGACGACGGCGACCCCTTCCCCGGCAGCACGAATAACCGCCAATTCGCTTTCTTGACGACGCCTTCCAGCGCCAGTTACGCAGGGCAAGATTCGGGCATTCGGGTCGTTGACATCAATCCCCAAGTTGACTCGGTGCAAGTGACTTTGCGGTTGGAAATCAAGCCCCAAATCGTCCCTGTCAGCCCCCAAGAAGGCGAACAAGTTTTCACCAGCCGACCCGCCTTGCAGGTGCAATTCATCACCCCCTTCGGCGCGCCCGCCGATATTGACCCTGCGACCATCCAAGTGCGGGTGGACGGCAACCTGATCACCTTGCCGCCGGGCGCTCTGGACGAAACGCGGCAAGTCCTCACCGTCCCTTTGACCGACCCGACCAACCCTGCCTTGCCCTTAGCCATCGGGCAGCATACCGTTTCGGTGCAAGCCAGCAACCGAGCGGGCGTCAGTGCCGACCCCGTGAGCGTTTCCTTCCTCGTCGGTCCCCTCACTTTGCAAGTGCGGCGGGACGGACAAGGTCAGCCTCTTCCCACCACCTTCATGGTCTCCTTGCCCTATGACTTCTCCCAAGCCCCTGCGGGACGGGATAGTCCCTCTTTCGTGTTCGGACCCTCCCTTTCCGCCATCGCCCGCTATGGTGTCCTCAATGCCGCTGGGCAAGTGGGCTATCTGTTTACGGGTGAGTTCGTGGAAGTGTTGCGCCCAGGTCGGGCTTATTGGGTTCGGTTGCAAAACGACACCGTTTTAGCCATTGATGCCCCTGATGTGGACCGAACCAAAAGTTTCCGCATCGCCAATGAGCCCATCTGGGACTTGAACGAGTTTGATGTCGGCTGGCAGCAAATTGGCAACCCCTTCCCCAGCCCCGTCCCCGCTTCTTCGGTGCAAGTGCAATTGCCTGACGGGCGCGTCTTGCCCCTTGCCGATGCCATCGCCCAAGGCGTTTTGCTGGGAACGGTCTATCGCTTTACGGGCGACCTGACCAATCCCTATCAAGCCATAGACGCTACCCAGTGGACTTTGCTGCCCTTTCAGGGCTATTGGATTTTCAAGCGCCGTCCCTGCTCTTTGCTGGTGGCGCCGCCTGCCCCGACCCGACGGCAATGGGTCGGGATGGGATTTTCGGGGCGACCCCGACCTGCCCTCGCTGCTTTGGAGATTTGGGGCGAGAAGGCCGAGATGCCTTACCGCCTCGCTGTCACCCGCTCAGGTTCTCCCGTCCCTGCCCCACCCGCAGCGCCGGGGATGACGGCGTGGGGCGTCTTTCAGGGCGAGGGGCGGAGTGATTTGCCATTGATGGAAGTGCCCGATCAGCCCCGCCGATGGACGCTCCTTTTGCGCAGCCAGCAACCCCATCAGACCATCACCGTCAAATGGCGCACTTTCGGGGGGCAACGGCAAAATCGCTTGCGCTTGATAGACCCCCAAACTTTGCGGACACTGCCTTTGAACGGAAGTGGCGAATGGACAACGCAGACCGATGAAAACGGGCGACGCTTGCTCTTGCTTCAGGTCACGGCTGACGAGACCGCTCCCTTGCGTTTCGTGGATGTGCAGGTGACGAAGATGCGTGGGCGTGGCTTCCTCATTCAAGGACGCCTTTCCGCCCCCGCCTTCGTTCGGGCGGAGGTGCGGACGCTGACGGGGCGGTTGGTGACCGTCCTTCCGACCCCCGACCAGCCCAACCATCGCCTCACTTTGCGCTGGGATGGACAAGGCACGCAAGGGCTGACACCTTCCTCTGGCATTTTCCTGTTGCATTTGCGCGCCCGTGACCTTGACGGGCGCGAAACCCAACGGGTGGTGTTGCTGCGATGAGGGTGCAAGGGTGCAAGGGTGCAAGCGTGCAAAGGGTGAAGATGCTTGGATGGCGCATGGTGTTGATGGCGGTTTGCCTTTTGGCATTTTGGGGAAATGGGCAAGGGCAAGTCATTTACACGGTGACCAACACCTATCTTGGGGTGTCCATGCCTTCGGACACCGCCAACTTTACCGTCTTCACCACTCAGGGTGACCCCGCTAACCCCTTGATGACAACCTCGCTCTCAACGACCCCGTTGACACTTTTTGGGTGCTCCGCTTCCACGACCTTCCGTCCGTCGTCGGACCTCCAATTCTCGCCCCCGTGACCGTCCGCCTTCAAGGCGCCAGCGGGGGAGCGGGACTGGTCACTTTTGGGCTTAACCTTGTCAGACCAAACAGCGACACCCAGTTATATGCCCGTTGGTTGGTCTTTGCCCCGCCCTTTCAAACCCGTCCCGACAACACCATTGAGCCTGCCCTTTTCGTGGAGCGGGAAATCACCTTGCTGGGCGACTCCGTAGAAATTCGGTTGCGCCTGACGGGCAATGACAACAACACCCGCCGCATCAGTGTCGGCTTCGTCCTTGACCCCGGCTTCAACGCGCCCGCAAACCCATCCTTGCCGACAGCGGGACCGTTTTTCGTGCCCAGTCATCCCGCCATCAATCGCGACGCCGAATTCGTGACAGACCTACCGCCCTTTTGGATTTACACCCCCGGTTTCGCCGAGTTCTCCTTGCGGGGAACGGTGATGTTGCCTGAGGCTTCACCTCCTCGGCGCATCCTCTTCGCCCTTGCGCCTAACTTGGGGTCGGCATTTTCGGGATATGGCTTTGATTACCGACCCGACCCGTTCACGAACTTTTCAGCCCTGAATGCGGACAGTGCGGTCGGGATGTATTGGGATGCCGTGACCGTCGGACCAGGGGTGAGCCGAGAGTTTGTCGTCGTTTTTGGGCTAAATCGGGCTTTCGGGGATTACCGTCGCCCTTACAGTTTGACGGCGTTNAGCGTGCCGCCCTTAAGCGTCCAACTGGGCGACGACCCATTTACGCCTGAAGTAGAGACGGCTTTCGTCTCGCCCAACCCCTTCCCTGTCACGGCGTCCGTCTATAACGCCAGCAGCGAACCCCTTTCAGGGGTCAGCCTGACGGTGACCTTGCCGACAGGCTTTACCCTTGCCCCCGGCGAAGTGCCGACCAAGGGCGTGGCGACCGTGCCTCCCAACGGGGAGCAGCAGGTGACTTGGCAGGTGCGGGTTGACCCGAACCAAGTGACGGGGCGGGCGGAGTTGGTCGTGACCGCCTCCGCCCCTGTCGGGGGCAATCGGCAAGTGCAGGTGCCCGTCTTAGTGCCCGCTTTGCCCGTGCGGGCATTGACCGCAGGGCTTTACATGCTTGGCTTCCCCTTCGCTTTCACCAACCCCGAACCTGCCGCCGCGTTGGGGTTATCGCCCGCCGAATTTTTGTTAGCCCATTACGACCCCCTTCGGCAACGCTACCTCATCTATCGGCAAGATGCCGAACTGAACAGGTTGGAGCAAGGCAGGGGCTACTGGCTGCGGTTGCTCACTGACCGCCCACAGGGCAATCCCTTGACCTTGCAAGGGACTTTGCCCGTCAATCTGGATGCGCCCATCACCGTCCCCCTGAAGCAAGGTTGGAACCAACTCGCCAACCCCTTTCCTGTCGCCATCTTGTTGGGTGGCTTGCAAATCCTTCAAGGCAATTCCGTCGTCCCCATCCCCTTTGACCAAGCCGTCAATCAAGGGCTTGTTCGGGGCACTTTGTTCGTCTGGCGTCCCGACCCCAACCTGCCTCCCTTCGGCGGGGAGTATCAGGTATTGCCCAACCGTTACGACACCTTATTGCTGCCTTGGCAAGGTTTTTGGCTCTTCAGCACGATAGACGGGGCGCTTCTCTTTTCCCCGCCCAGTTTCATCGGCACCCTTCAAACCCGCCTTGCAAGGCAAGGGACGAGGGAGAAGGGACGAGGGACGCAAGATGTCTTGCTCTATCCCACTCCGTCCGATGGCTGGCAAATTCGCTTGCAAGCGGAAAGTGCGTCAGGGCGCGACGCCATCACTTGGCTGGGTGTCAGCCGACAAGCCAGCAAAGGGATAGACTTGCTGGATGCTCCCAAACCGCCTCCCGTGCCAGGGGGGCTTTGGGTTTACAGCGTCGTGGCGTCGGGACGCTCGTCTGTCCCGTTGAGCATGGATTGGCGTCCCCCGTCGCCCCAAGTGGTCTGGCTTTTGGAAGTCGTCAACCCGTCAGGGGGGCAAGTTCGGTTGCGTTTTGACGGGTTGTCCCAAGTGCCCCGCTCCATTGCCCTTTTCCTCGTTGACCCCGAAACCCATCAGCGATGGTCCTTACGGTCAACGCCCGCCCTAACCCTTTCTACCCAGCCCAATCAACCCAAACGCCTGCAAGTCATCGCCCTTCAAGCCGACCAGATGACCTTGCGCATTCAGGGCTTGCGGACGGTTCGGCTGCGAGGGCGCGGGGCGCACATTGAATTCGCTGTCACCCAACCCAGCCAAGTGAGCGTGCAAGTGCGCACCTTGACAGGGCGCATCGTCTGGGAGACAGCGTTGATGGCGACCCCGAATACCCGCCAACGCGTCTTCTGGGACGGGCAAGGGACTTTTGCTGCCCCCTTGCCCAATGCGATGCCTTATCTTGTCGTCGTCCAAGCCGTCGGCGATGACGGGCAAAGGGCGCAAGCCCATGCCTTGTTGCGTTGAGGGGAAAGAAAGCCCCGTTTACAATCGCAAAGGAGAAGGGTAAAAAGCCAACACCTTGTCGGGACGAACGAAGGAGGGCGCTGCGATGCGATTGATGCAATGGCGTCGGCAACCATGGCGAGTTGATCTCGCCTTNCTGCTCACCCTTTGCTTGCTGTTCCTGCCAGCGTGGGTGGGTTTGCAGCCAGGCAACGAGGCGAGGGTGGCGGCTCAACCCCCTGCCCCTGTCGCCACTCGCCCCATTTTGGTCGTCCCCTTCCAAGCGGCTGAAGGTGTCCCAACGGGCGTCACTGAAGGCGTCACCTTCGCCCTCGTGGAAGAANTNGAAGCCAGCCGCCAATTCAGCCCCACCCGCCTCTCTTTGGATGAGCCGACCATCCAACGCCTCATCCGAGAGGGGCAATTGACGGAAGATGCGGTCACGGATGTCCTTCAGCAACCGACACCCGAAGGCATCGCCCAAATCGCCAGCGCCATGAAAGTTGCCGATGCCGTTTATGGGACGGTGGACAGTTACACCTACGACCCCAAAGCCAACGGTGGGGTCGTCAGGGTCAAAGTGACCGCTCGCTTCCTCAAGGTTGACCCGACAACAGGTGCCGTCACAGAGACGAAGGAAATCAGCAAGGAAGGCAGCAGCGCCCCCAAATTAGCCCCCCGACCCGAAAAGGAGTTAGCCTCCGAAGCCTTCCGCAACGCCGTCCGACAAATCGTGAGCGAGTTTCTGGGACTTCCCGCTCCCCCGCCCCCTCCGCCTCCGCCTAAAGCCATCAGCCCCTT
>JGI26465J51735_1000779_pt1 | contig 12262 bp, 10 predicted proteins | sample PerSpoBPS_BMetaG_FD_51735 | JGI IMG/M metagenome (IMG submission 51735) | reverse complement strand
CCTACGAACGCGGTCCATACCGGGAAACCTTTACGACCCCTGTCGTTGAAGTCATCCCTGAAGGCGTTGAAGATGTCTACGATTTGACGGAAGCCGTTAGTAACACCTTTATCGCCAATGGGTTGACAGTTGCAAATTGCGGTGAAGAGCCATTGCCAGCCTACGGCAACTGCAACCTCGGCAACATCAACTTGAGCGCCTTCGTGTTGGACGAGTTCACCGATGCAGCGCGAGTGGACTGGGAGAGTTTGGAAAAGGCAGTTCGCTATGCCGTTCGCTTCCTTGACAATGTTATCACTTACGCCGTGAAGGAAGACAGACTCCCGTTACCGCAGCAGAAAGAACGATGTGCGGCAGAACGACGGATCGGTGTCGGGTTCACAGGCTTGGGCGACATGCTGGCGCAACTTCGGCTCAAATACGACACCGACGATGCCCTTGAGTTCGTTGACGAACTCTTCCACAAAATCAAATGCTGGGCTTACGATGAGAGCATCAACCTTGCCATTGAGCGTGGACCGTTCCCGCTCTTTGATCCCGAAAAGCACCTTCAGATGGGCTTCATCCGTGAACGGTTGCCGAGAGAGTTGCAGGAAAAGATTCGGCGGCACGGCATCCGCAATGTTTGCGTGCTGACAGTCCCACCCGTCGGCTCAGGTGCAGCGATGGCGGGAGTGACCAGCGGCATTGAACCTATCTTCGCCCTTTCCTACATCCGAAGAAGCGAGTCGCTGAGCAAAGGCGAATTCAAAGTCTTCCATCCGTGTGTGAAGCGTTACATGCAAAAGTTCGGAATTGACGATGAGCGAGAGTTGCCCGATTTCTTCGTGACGGCACACCAAATTGCCCCTGAGATGCGCGTTCGCATGCAAGCCATCATCCAGTCCCACATTGACCAGTCCATAAGCAGTTGCCTGACACGAAACAACCTTGTCCTGACCGACAAGGGTCTCCATTACATTGACACGATTTGCTCTGAGCGACGGGAAGGTGAATTCGTGTCTTTGAAGGGTTGGAAGGTCGCCAATGAAAACGGGTTGGTTACGGCGAGCGACTTTTACTTCAATGGTGTCCGCCCTGTCTATCGGGTGACTTTGGAGGGGGGTTACACCCTTGAGGGCACGGGCAACCATCGCGTCCTAACCATCACTCAAGACCACGAACTTGTCTGGCGGCGGTTGGACGAGTTGCAAAAGGGCGAATTCGTTGTCCTTCGTAAAGGGCTGGAAGTTTGGGGCAATTTGCGAGAACTCTCCGAGATTTACGGCAAGCCGTTTGTCGCTGAGAGGAGAACGAATGCCCACGCCATTCGCATCCCCCGTCGGATCACTAAACCCCTCGCCCGCTTTCTGGGTTATCTTCTAAGCGATGGCGGAGTCCTGTCCAATGGCAACACAGTCACCTTCACGCAACAGAAGGGAGAGGTTCTGGAGCACTTCTGCCAGTTAGCGGAACAACTTTTTGGCATTAAGCCAAAGTTGTATCGTGACCAACGAGGGCACAACCTTTACAACGCCAAAATTCACTCCCGCACCCTTGTTCGCTTCCTTGAGTATCTCGGCGCTGACCATCAGGGGGCGGGGAAGCGAACGCCCCTTTGCATCTTGAGTGCTGGTCGCGAAATTGTCAAAGAGTTCATCCGAGGGTTGACGCTGGATGGCTATGTTAGTCGCTTCGCTGACGGTAACCCACGCATAACGGTTCTATGCAACCTGAGCGAGCGATTGGTCCGAGAAGTCCAGCAGTTGCTCCTGAACTTCGGGATTGAAAGCAACATCGTCGCCAAACCTTACGAAATAAGCGATTTCCGCCACTTGCATGGACGAATCTACCGCCACGAAAGGCGTGTCCTTTACGACTTGTATGTTACCGCCGAGAACGCTCACCGCTTTATGGAACTGATCGGTTTCGCAGAACAGCGCAAAAACGAGGAGGCGTGGCAACTCCTTCGCAAGACGCGATTGATGCGAGCACCCCTTGGCGGCGTCGTCCCTGTCAACGGGCAAGTTATCGGAACGCTGAGGGAAGCGATGAAGCGGGTGCGCAGTTTCCGCCTTTACGAGCAAATTCATTCCCTCACCCAACACATGCGAACTCGTAAGGTCGTTGAGCGAGACAACTTGCTTTATGCCTTAGAAGCCACGCAAACGGTGGCGACAGTGCCACCCCTCATTCTTGACCCCACCTACACCTTCAAGCGCGTGAAGTCGGTCGTTCAGTTGCCCGAACCGCAGGAAACCTTTGACCTCTCAGTGCCCGATGGGCATCACTACATCGCTAATGGCATCGTCAGTCACAACACGGTCAATCTGCCCCACGACATCACGACGCAGGAAGTGGAGCGGATTTACTTTTTGGCGTGGCGGTTGGGATGCAAGGGAATCACGGTCTATCGGGAAGGGAGTCGCGAAGGTGTTCTCATCACCGAAGAATTCGCTCAACAAAAGCGGGGTCGGTTGATGCCTAAACCGAGACCGATGGTCATGGTCGGCAAGACTTACAAACTGCGGACGGAGATGGGCAATGTCTATGTGACCGTCAACGCCGATGNNGAAGGACCGCAGGAAGTCTTCGTGAGGTTGGGCAAATNGGGTTCTTCGGCGATGGCGTTCACCGAAGCCATCGGTCGGCTGATTTCGCTGGCATTGAGGGCGGGCGTTTCCCCTGACGCCATCGTGGACCAACTGTCGGGCATCAAGAGCAGTTCGGCGACGCGGCAGGAAAACGGGACGATTGTCTTCTCCGTCCCCGATGCTGTCGCCAAAGCGTTGGAGATGTTCCTGAAGGGCGAGAACTCACCAAAGAGTTCGGCGTTGACAGAAGTCCTGTTGCAGGCTTTAACGGAGAGCAACGAAACGGAGTTAGCGGTGCCACCTATCTCTTCAATCCGTGAGGAGTTGCCGCAGATTTTGCAAGCCAACGGCGCCCGTTATTCGGGCGACTTATGTCCCAACTGTGGCGAACCGCTAATCCATTCCGGTGGTTGCGAACTTTGCTTGTTCTGTGGCTACTCAAGGTGTCAATGAGGGAATAAGCGGGGCGGGTCAAAGACCCGCCCCAAATTTTTCACTCGTTACATGCTATGACCGCCACCACGAATGTCCCAGATGGAAATCTTCCCGTCCTGCCGGGGGTTATGTGGGCGGAATATCTTCGCACAGTCCGTAGCCAATTTGCTCCATGGCAGCCATTTAGCATGCCCGTCGGCGAAAGTCAAAATGCTACCGCCAAGGTGCCGGACATTCCTTGGGTTGCGCCTTTGGATGTAGTCGGATTGGCAAGGATGTGGTGCACAAACATTCGCCCAGATGGTCCTTGTTCCACCGCAGTTGGCAAAGTGGGGAGCATCTGNGAANGCATCNGTTTCCGCAGGTGCAGGGATTTGAGCGACCTTNAAAGGCNTGCCACTCCAATTGCATCCCAAGTTGGGCATTAGCGGTTCGTTAGCAGCAATGGTAATTTGGATGCCCAAGAAATCCANAGGGAACGCCCATCCCCAAGCATCGCAACACCAATAAGCGAAAGGTGCATTGGGGTTCTGAACGCGACGCAAAGGCGGAACGGTTGTTATCCCAGACGGACAAGCCCAAACTTGGACATTGCGAACATAAGGGTGAACTTGACCTTGAGGAGTGGTCTGAGTTGCTCGGAATGGAGCGTGAGGTGCAGCGCAGGAGGTGATGAACGGATAAGTCTCGTCGTAGTCTTGGACATACTGCATGAGACCCATTCCGACATTGCGCATGTTGGACAGACACTGTGCCTGTCGTGCCTTCTCGCGAGCCTGGCTGAACACAGGAAACAGAATGGCAGCCAGGATCGCAATAATCGCGATGACGACTAACAACTCAATCAGCGTGAACCCGTAACGGCGCATACGACATCCCTCCTTTTGTTTGAGTTTTTGACTTCACTGCCCAGTCATGGGCGAAATTTTTTGAAGGGAGGAGCACCCGGCGGGATGACTTTGCCGTAAGGTTGCCCCTCTTTAACTTGACCTTCAGGGACGGTTCCAACAGGTTGGACTGGACCGCCCCCTCTACGAATTCCCGCCGCAAAGTAAATTGCNGCGATGATTACAATCACCACCACAATCACGACCGCTGCCACCCAAGTCGGCACTTGCTGCCTCACGGCTAATCACCTCCTAACCTTTTTGCCGCCGTTCAAAATTGTGTCAAAGCCAAAGTTCAATGTCAATAGCCCGATTTCAAGTCCGTTTCTCTTCAACCCAACTGACGAGGAAGTGGGCGATTCGAGTAGCGACGCATGGTTCGCCGATTTTGTCCCACACCCGCAAAAGCCGCTGACGCATCTCCTCCCTTCGGTCATGAGAGCGGAGCAGGTCGGCAACTTCATTGGCAATCCTTTCCGGCGTCGCGGACCAACCAATGAACTCTGGCATGACAATTTCGCCGAGGATTCGGTTCGGCAAAGCGAAAGGAGCGAATTTGAGGACATTGACTCCTTGCCAACGAAGCCAGTGAACTTGCAAGCGATTCAAAAGCCCCATCCAAAAGACAACGACTGATGGAATCCCCAGACAAGCCGCTTCCAAAGTGATTGTCCCAGCAACCAAAACAGCGACATTGCACGCCTTCAACAAAAGCCGGGACTGACCGAAAAGCAAAGTCAGCGGCAAATCATCGCCATAACGCTTCAGCAACGGTTTGACCCATTCNGNTCGCCAATCTTCAGGCAAGCCGATAGCGAAGTGAATTTTCGGGAACAATCGCGTCAACAATCTCGCTGCTTGCAGCAACAGTGGCAAATTCTCTTTCACTGTCGTTAACCTGCTACCGGGAAACAAACCCACCAAAAGTTGGTCGGAGTGGAGTCCGAGCGAGGCACGAGCGTTTTCGGTTGAAATTGAGCGGTAAGGCTGCATTATGTCGGCAAGCGGGTGTCCGAACTCAATGACTTGTGCGCCTGCTTGCTTTAGTTTCTCGCTTTGCCACTGGTAAATCGGCGCAAAAACGATGTTGGGATGGGCATACTTTCGCAGCCGTTCTGGATTAACGCCCCAAAAACTCGGTGGCACGAAGTAAAAAACTTTGGCGCCTTTTTCGGCTAACGGCAAAAGCAGCCTTCGGTTGAAAGCACCCAAGTCAACGGGCACGAACAAGTCGGGTGGATTGCGCATCAAAACCGAACGAACTCTCCATGCTGTCAGTGCCCAAAATCGGACCGAAGTTTGAAGCGCTGACCAAAAACCGAAAGCGCTAAAGGGTGTGGTGTAGCGCAAAAGTTTGACACCTGCTTTCAACATCTCGCTGCCGCCGATGCCTTCAAGAACCCAACTATTTCGCAGTTGTTTGATGGCTCGGGCAACTGACGCTGCATACATATCGCCTGAAGCGTCTCCAACCGAGAAGAAGACCCTGACCATCCACATCACCGACACAAAACTATGCCATTTGAGAGAGACCGACGGCTGCGAGGGAATGCTGCAAAATTAAGTTCGGTGATTACCCCATGCCGAAACCGGTTGTCGCCATCGTGGGAAAACCCAATGTCGGGAAATCGGCGCTCTTCAATCGCTTGGTCGGTCGGAGGGTCTCAATCGTTGACGAGACGCCGGGCGTGACCCGCGACAGGGTGATGGCAGAAGTAGACTTGCTGGGGCGAAAAGTCATCCTGTTTGACACTGGCGGAATTGACCCAACTTTGGAAGACGAATTGATGGCGAGGGTCGTTGACCAAGTGAAAATCGCCATTGACGAAGCCGATGTGATTGTCTTCATGGTTGACGGTCGTGAAGAGCCAACGGTGACTGACCTTGAAATTGCGGAGATGTTGCGCAAATCAGGCAAGCCCATAATCTTTGTCGCCAACAAGATAGACGAACCGTCAACGCCGATGGCTGAGTTTTGGGAACTCAGGTTGGGCGCACCGCTTCCCATTTCGGCTCTACATGGACGCAATGTTGACAAACTGAAAGCAGCGATTGTGGACGAATTGCCACCACCTACACCTGACGAGTTCCTTCCAACAGAGTGGGAAGACGCAATTAAGGTCGCCATCGTCGGGCGCCCTAATGTCGGAAAGTCTTCCCTGCTGAATGCCATTCTGGGCGAGGAGAGGGTGATCGTTAGCCCGATTCCGGGAACAACTCGCGACGCTATTGACACTCCCTTTGAATGGCAAGGGCGAAAGTTCATCCTAATTGACACTGCGGGAATTAGGCGAAAGTCACAAATCCGAGCGCCGTTGGAATACTACGCGATGGTTCGCGCTTTTGGAGCGATAGACCGAAGCGATGTCGTCGTTTTGGTCATTGACGGTGTTGAGGGCGTGACGAGGCAAGATGCGCGAATTGGCGGTTACGCTCACGAACAAGGCAAACCCACCGTCATTGTCGTCAGCAAGTGGGATTTGGTGCAGGGAAAGTTGGAGGAAGACGCCGCTTCGCCATCGCAGTTGAAGAGGCGGGAGAAATTGCTTCAAAGCGACTTCGCCAACTTTTTGAAGCAGGAACTTTGGTTCCTCCACTACGCCCCAATCCTTTACACTTCTGCCGTTAAGCGATGGAATGTTGAGGCGATTTTGGAGCAAGTGGTGTATTGCTACGAGCAGAGCCGAAAGCGAATCACCACTGGGGTTCTCAACCGCTCGTTGAGGCAAATTATCGGTGAGCACCCTCCGCCAAGCGATGGGAAGCGGCAACTCAAGATTTACTACGCAACACAGCCAGAGGTCGCTCCGCCGACCTTTGTGCTTTTCGTCAATGACCCGGACTTGGTTGAGGACAGTTACTTGCGCTTTTTGGAGAAACGATTGAGGGCGCTTTTCCAATGGGACGGGACGCCTTTCCGTTGGGTCGTCAGGTCAAGCCACGAGCGGAAGGGTGAGGATGAGTCTTGACATCCTATTGCGCTGCGATTTCGCAAATGCCAAAATAAAAAAGGCGTTTTCGCTATCACCCAGCAAGGAGGTGGATGAGGTATGACGAAAGCGCAACTGGCAGCACAAGTGGCGGAGCGGACAGGGTTGACGAAAAAGCAGGCAAACGAGGTTGTTGATGCGGTGTTCAGCATCATCACCGAGGTGTTAACCAAGAAGCGCAATGCTGAACCCGTTAACATTGCTGGCTTCGGCAAATTCGTGGTCAAAGAGCGACCCAAGCGCGTCGTCCGCAACCCCAGAACCGGCGAGACCGTTGAAAAACCTGCAACCAGAGTGCCTGCTTTCCGCCCCGCTAAGCAACTCAAGGAAGCAGTTGCAGGTAAGTGAGTGTCCTATCCTTCGCTATCGCTGACAGGGCGCCCGATTTCTGTCGGGCGCTTTTTCTTTGGGCATGCCAAACTTTTATCAGAGCGAGCCTGACAGTGGAACTTTGCCTTCAAAGGTGCTCGTTGAAACATTCGGGTGCTGGGAACTATGCTGCGAGTGGAAAACTTGACCGTTCGTTCAGGCGACTTTGTTTTGCGCGATGTTTCATTCGCCCTTGAGAAGGGCGAGTGCGGGGTGATTGTTGGTCCTTCAGGGGCGGGCAAGTCAACTTTGCTTGAAGCCATCGCTGGTTTGAGGGAAATTGAAAGAGGTCGCATCATCTTGGGTGGGCAGGAAATCACGAACTTGCCGCCTGAGCAGCGCAGCATCGCTTTTGTGCCCCAAGACTACGCTTTGTTCCCTCATTTGACGGCTCAAGGCAACATTCTCCTCGCCCCAAGACTCCTCGGTATGCCCAAGGACAAAATCGTGGAGCGGTTCGAGTTTCTTTGCAGCCTTTTGAACTTGAAGGAATTGCTCTATCGTCGTCCAAAACAACTTTCTGGTGGCGAGCGCCAGAGGGTTGCTTTGGCGAGGGCGTTGATGCTTGACCCGATGCTTTTGCTTCTGGACGAGCCCTTTGCTGCCCTTGACCCTCAAATGCGCCCCTCCGTCCGACGCACTTTGAGGCAAATCTTCAAAACCCTCAAAACGACGGTTTTGATTGTCACCCATGACTTATGGGACGCGGCTGCTTTGGGCGACAAAGTTTTCGTCATAGAAGACGGGCGAATCGTGCAAAGCGGTTCTTGGTCGGAAGTGATTTCAAACCCGCAGAGCGATTTCGTTGCCGAGTTCGTCGGGCTCAACCAAATCGTTGGCACAATTGTTCGGCGCGATGGAAAGGCATTTCTGCAAGTGGGCAAACTCCTTTTGCCCATCAACTCTGACCTGCCCGAAGGAACTAACGCATCGCTCAAATTCTTCCCGTCCCAAGTCGAAATTGTCTCCAACGACGAACGAGCAGCGTGGCTTGGCAGGGTTGAAGAAGTCATGGATTTGGGCGACAAAGTTCATTTGGCGGTTTCAGTGGCAGATAGTTTGGTCGTCAAGGTTGAAACTTCACCGAAGGGCTTCAAAATTGGCGATGAAGTTGCTTTCGTGGTCAAAGGTCAAGTTTTCGCTCGCGACTGATGCTGCTTTTGCAAATTTGACCACCCACCCGAGGTGGGTGGCTACGAAGTCAAAGCAGGCTAAAGCCTGCTATTCAGGTTGAGCGTTGAGAGTTGCGATTTTGGTTTTTCCCTGAACTCGCAACCCGCAACTCGTAACTTTTTCGGTTAGCCTGTCTCGTGTTCCCCGTCTCGGTTCTCATCGCTATCAGTTGGCAGAAGCGGGAACTCTTCCCAAAGTCGCTGTAACCTCCGCCTTAAAATCAGCAAACATGCGACCGTGATAAGTGCCCCTGCTGCGAGCGACCATGCTTTTTCCTGTTCGCCACCCGACGGATGCCATCACGAGTCCCAAAATTGCGAGCCCAACCCAAGCGAACAACCCAAGGATAATCCTCACCGCCAAATGTGGTGATGCCCCTGCAGCCTGAAGCCTTATCCAAAGCAGGAGCGCAATGAGGGCGAAAGGGATTAACCCGATGAGCCATTCAGCCCAAGCCATCATGAATTCCGTCACCGCTTTAAGCATGTCGCAAGCGTTAACTTCTCACCTTGCTCTCAACTTTCATCGCCTTCCAATCCCACAGCGCGACGGTTAAGATTGTCAAACCGGTGGGCAAAGCGAAAGTGAGCAGAGGCGCAGAATGCTGTAGAACCATGCCTCCCAACACTGGTCCAAAAACTCCCCCTGCCCCAACCCCTGCTTCGTGCCGCGAACTTCCCTTGACACTTTGACCTTGCGTTGTTATGGACAGGTAAAGGCTGAGCATTGCCATCAACCCCGCAACTATGCCAATCGCGCTTAAGACAAAAGCCATTAGCCACTTCGTCGTCACGATGCCGACGAGAAGGGTCAAGCCGCTCAAAAACCCTTTCGTCCCTAAAACCCAGCCCCAGTTGACTTCTCGGATGACGAAAGGAGCTGCGATGAAGGCGAAAATCTGCCCGGCGAACAGAAGGAACAAAAGCCCACTGATTTGCCCTTCAGTCCAGCCCCATCCCTTGCCAAGTTTGGGAAGCAACACGACTATCTCTATCACGGCGAAGGAGCGGACAAAGTTGCCCAGTTGTGCTGCGGTGACGATAGGCGGAATTTGAGTTGCTGGGTCATCGTTTCCCGCTTCAACCTTGACATTGGGAAGCGACAAAAGGGATGCCGCAAGGGCAACGAGCCCGCTGACGAAAGTTCCCAACAGAAATGGCGCCAAAGGGTTATGCTCAAACAAAACACCGCTCAAACCAGTTCCAATCATTCGCCCACCGCTCCACGAAAGGTTGTATGCCTGAAGGGCAAACAGCAACTTATCGGAAGGGACACCAATTCCCGACATCGCTTGAGTCGCTGGCCAAAAGAAAGCGTAAAAGACACCAGCCAGAAAGTTGGCAACTCCGAGAAGCCACAGAGATTTGAGCGCGACCGCTAAAGTCATCAACCCGCAAAATAGCGTCACGAAGGCGCTCCCGACAATCATGCTCGTCCTTCTTCCCCACCGATCGGTCAGCGGTTGAGACAGAAAGCAGAAAATGGTGTAACCAGCGAGGGCAGCTGAGCCGATGATTCCGACCCATTGAGCGTCAGCCTGCAACCGAACGGCTGTCATCGGCACGGCTACTGACAACAACCCGCCACCGAAATCCATCGCTACTGCCAACCCACACGCCTTTTTCCAAGTTCCCTTTTCGCTCATCCGTTCATCGCCCTTTCGTTCTTCATCGCTTTTTAGGCTGCGGTTTGCGCAACTGATTCACTCACGATTGCCGTCTCTAAACAGCAAAGTCGCTGTGTCCTTCTCGTGCTCGGCTTCCCCAAGCAATGGGATTTTGGCTGCTTCTTCCGCCATCGTCCATAACTTTCGGTATGCGAATTCAAGCAACGGGAGCAAGTTGACGACATCCTCGCGGTTGTAACTCAGCAAAAGTTCCAGTGCCCTCTCGCTCCCGTAGTCGCGCCACTGCCACCATAATCGGACAGCGTCACGACCGTCCAAGCCTTGCGTTTCAGGCAAACGCTCTATCCCCAGTTGAGCCTCAACATTTTTCAAACCGCCTTTGTAACCCAAACGGCGAAGCAAAGGGCACAAGTCAAGGTGCAAAGGTGGCAGTTTCCAGTTCGGAAAATTTGCCCGCAGCACAGGCAAGTCAAAACTGTTGCCGTTGTAAGTGACGATAACTGCTGCGCTTTCAAGCCACTCCCTCGCCTCGTCAAAGTCGTCAATGCCGCGAACGAAAGCCTGATAACGGTTTCGGTCAGCAATTCCGAGCACGGTGATTTTGTCGGTTCCGTCCGTCTCAACATCCAAAAACAGTGTCCGGTCGGAAAATTCGGGCACGACCCGCCACCAGAAAGGTTTCGGCAAGCGTTGGGCGAAGTAATGGGCGTCAAGCCTCTCCAACGCTTTCAAGGACGCTTCCGCTTCTCGCACCCAATCGCCCCACAGATGCTTCCACATCGGTGGTGCGGGCAAGTTCAAAATGGCGTTCCAATCTCGGTATCCGAACCTCCACAGCGCTCGTTCCCTTCGCTCGCCGACATTCGGGAAGTGCAGGAAAGTTCTGACCAACATGGAGGAGACTTCACCCCTCACAAGGGCATCGGATTTTTCAACGGGGGACAGGCACGCTGTCAAGTAAAGCCTCAATGACTGCATCGGGCGTTAAGCCCTCAAGTTCAGCCTCAGGCTTCAAAAGCAAACGATGGCGCAACACGGGTTTAGCAACCGCCTTGACATCATCGGGGACGACGAATTCTCGCCCTTGCAACGCTGCCCACGCTTTGGCGACTCGCAGCCAGTAAACGCCGGCTCGGGGTGATGCCCCTAACCTCACAGCAAAAAGTTGTCGCGATTGGCGGACAAGTGTGGCGATGTAGTCAACCACCTCGTCAATCACGGTGACGGCATCAACGGCTGATTGAGCAGCCAAAACCGTTTCCGCATCAGCGACAGGTTGGACTTCGGTTTCAACTCTCCTGTGGATGTCAACNCCTTTGTGAGCGTGGCGCAGAATNTCTCGNTCGTTNCTCTCGTCCGGGTATTCGACGATGACTTTGAGAAGGAACCTGTCAAGTTGAGCCTCTGGCAGCGGGTAAGTGCCTTCGTATTCAATCGGGTTCAGAGTCGCCAAGACAAAGAAGGGTTTTGGAAGCATGTGAGGGGTGCCGTCAACGGTGACTTGCCGCTCTTCCATCGCTTCAAGCAGCGCCGCTTGAGTTTTGGGAGGCGTCCGGTTGATTTCGTCGGCGAGAACGATGTTGGCGAAAATTGGACCACGCTTGAACCGAAAAGTCGTAGCCTGCATGTCAAAGACCATCGTCCCCGTCACATCGGAAGGCATAAGGTCAGGAGTGAACTGGATGCGGCTGAAAGTCAACCCGAGCGCCCTCGCTAACGCTTTCGCCATCAGCGTCTTAGCAATCCCCGGAACTCCTTCAATCAAAACATGCCCGTTCGCCAAAAGCCCAGAGAAAATCTGTTGCAGGACTGCTTCCTGCCCAATTACCACCTTCCCGACCTCGGACGAAATTTCCCTCCAAAGTTCGTAAGGCGTCAATTTTTTCCCCTCCTTGCCTTACTTGACAATCGTGCCCGTCCTTGATGCCCATAAGGTCAAGTCAAGTTCGTCGGGATCAATGCCGACTTGATTGGCGAAAGCGAGGTAGCGTTGCTCAATCGCCAAGTATCGGTTCCGCGTTGATGGTGGGCGTTCACTGTCTATGACCCCGAAGGCGTGCAAGGAACGAAGTATGTGTTTGTCAAGGATAGCGTAGCCGCGAAAGCCAATATTTCGCAGGAAATGGGACGCTTCCTTGTATCCGATGCCTTTGAACTTCTGGACGCAAGCGTCCCTGCGGGTGTCGCGCCCTCGCCACGATTCAATCC
>JGI26465J51735_1000771_pt1 | contig 12377 bp, 12 predicted proteins | sample PerSpoBPS_BMetaG_FD_51735 | JGI IMG/M metagenome (IMG submission 51735) | reverse complement strand
TCTCTATAGGATCCCTTAATAACCCTTGTTGGCATTCATGGATATTGCTCCCTATACATCTCATAGAAAACCCTGTGCAGCGTCTCCTGAGAGGCTTTATGATCTAGTGCATACTCAACCATCTCCTCAATCATAGCTTCTAGCGGTTCTACAATCTCCCCAAGGGCCCCTCTAGCGGCTTGTTAGCATAGCAATCCAGCAAAACAGCTCTACGAAGAACCTTGAAAAGCCTCTCCAAGAAATAGATCACCCCACACATATACCAAATACAAGGATCCAGGATATTAAAACCTATAATCTGTTTGGCGATAGAATGCCCCTCCCCTAGCAATCCCAATAAGCCTCTCCCAGCCCTCCCCCATCCCTTGAAACACCGAGAACCCTAGCAAACTCCCTAGTACTGAGATAACGCTCCTCCATACATACATCAAGTATTTATAAATAACTAGAAGTATTTAAATCTATTGCTTGCTCTATAACAGCCTCTGAGCTGGTCCTTTTCACGATAGCAGGAACGTTTCATATCTGTTTATTATCAATTAACGGTTGGAATGGAAATGCTTGGCTTAGGCTTATAAATATCTAATCCCTATCTATTTTGATGATGAGGTAATAATATGCGCTAGATCTTGGTGTGCAGAGACCTCAAGATGTCTTTGGGGATGGGGTCCCTCAATGGTCACAGGGATGCCATAGAAACCCTGTTGATCAAGAAACACGGTAACCCCAAACGAGGGAAAAGCAGCGATCTCCAGCTTAATGATCTATCTAGCTATCTAACTATATAAATAATATATTTAGGGAAAATTAAGGAAAAATATATGTCCAGGTTGGGATCTGGTATTAGTTCATAGTTTTACTTCTTTTCCTGTTGCTTTTGCTGCTCTTGCCCTTTCTGTTCTTTCTTCTCTCCTTTCTTCTTGGGCATTCTCTTCACCATATATATTAAATCTATCCTGCTTATAAACTTAACTATTAATCCTTTATATATTGCATCTAGATTGTTTCATATTAATGTTATTAGGTGCATAACTTATTAAATAATATTTATAATAGGAACAAATAAATTAGCTGGGTCCAACTAGTTTCACATCAATAATCTCGCCTCTTTTCAAGATTATTCTGTATGGCTGGTAATCAGTATGTGATGTGTAGATAATGCCTTCGTTAATTACTAATGATGCCTGTCTATATTTTAAATTAGAATCTATAATGCCGTCTATGATAGCCTCGCCAGGCCCTAGGTTTATTAGTATTAAGATATAGCTAGATCCATTCTTTATACAGTAAGCCACTATAAAGGGAGTCACTGCTGGTTGGTGGACATCGGTGCTGGTAATGCGTACCCTATCTAAGATTATAAACCCGATAGGAACTAGTAGTGATAACATTACTATAGATGTTATAAGATTTGAAAAGCCCCTCAAATGGCCTCCCCAGAAAAGCATAGGTCTTAAATAGTGTTACTCTTTTTCGTTTCATTGTGGATCGTAACAGTATCTTATTACTTTTATTGCTGACCATTGTAGAAGCCATGTTTGAGGTAGGAGTTGTATGAAGATCCATAAATCTTCGATCCCATGGTAACAATCACAACTGGAAGCCACGCCATTTATGGTTAACATGAATAGGAAATGTATATAAGTTTTCTTATATCAAATATGATAATGCGGGAGCTCCAACCCTCCTGAAACCCCAGGTAATAAATATAGCCCCGAATAGATGGGGAACAAGCAGAAACCTATGAGCTGCTTGGATGGGAAGACGATCAATGATGATCTGAGGGCAGGAGAGGAGGTTAGATAGCAGCTATAAGCTATAGATTTCTTAGATTATCCAGAGTTTCTAGACTTTCCACTCATTGTATTGCTATCAAGAGCCTCAGCCTTTTAACGTTTATAAGGAGTCTTCATCATATTAATACTAGAGGAATAAGTTGGATAAGCTCTTTTATGAATCTCATGATCTTGATTTTCGGAGAGCTGGTCTAGTACTAAATAAGTGGAAAAGAACTGAGGATATGTAGGAGGTGTATAATGCGGGAGAAGGAACTAGATTTTGGGGATAGTTGGAGGCGTATTGATCCCAGAGTGTCCCTTATACTGATATCTATAACATCCTCTCTCGCCGTGCTTCTCTTAAGAATACTCGCCTATATCTATAGCGGTAGTCTTGCTATTTTTGCAGATAGTTTTCACAGCATTAGTGACATCACAGCAGGATTTATAGCTCTAATAGCTATGAAGGTTGCGTTAAAGAGGCCAGATCCAGAGCATCCCTACGGGCATGGAAAGGCTGAGAGTCTCGGCTCGCTCGGTATCTCTTCTGCTTTGATAGCTGTGCTGATATATATATCTTACGAAGCTCTTCTAAGGGTCTTGTGGGGTGTTGGGAGAGAGGTTGAGTTCACACCCCTAATATCGTTTTTAGTAGGGTTCACAATAATCATAGATTTTTGGAGATCCAGGGCTCTCAGCAGGGGAGCTCAGAAGTATGGGTCCTCTATACTTGCTTCAGACGCCCTTCACTATAGAAGTGATCTATATGCAACTCTATCTGTGCTCATATTATCCATCATAGGTATTGTTATTGAGGATCGCTTACTCCTATCTACGCTAGATCTTGCAATCGCATTGGCGATCTCGTCCTACTTTGCATTAGCAGCAATAAGAGTCGCTAAGATAGCCATAGATGATCTAATGGATAGGGCTCCTGAAAGCGTTATAGATCTGTTTAGAAGATCATGTATAGATCTCGGACTAAGTGTGAAGAGCGTGAGAGCCAGGAGATCGGGATCAAAGATCTTTTTAGACGCCATCATAGAAATACCAGGAGATATGGAGCTAGCTGAAGCCCACAGGATCGTGGACATGCTAGAGGAGACTATTAGAAGGAGCTATAAACAAGATATGGACATGGTGATCCACATGGAACCGAGGGAAGGATCTAGGACCGAGGAAATAGCTAGAACAAGCTCGGAGGTGGCTTCAAGAATAGCTGGAGTCCTGGGGGTTCATGACGTTGAGGTATATAGCGATGAGAAGGGCTATCATGTGAGGATGCATATCGAGGTGAGTCCCTCTATAAGCCTCGAAGAAGCATCCAGAATAGCAACTGATGTTGAAAAGGCCGTCAAGAACCATAGGGAGGACATAGTAAGTGTTTTAGTCCATATAGAACCTAAAAGAGGAGATATTAGAGATATACATAAAGTGGTATATAAGATCCTCGAGAGAGAGTACATACTTAGAAATAATATAAGATTACATGGCATAAAGGCCCTCTATATAAGGGGAAATCTAGTCATTGATGTAATATGCACAATGCCCAGCAACCTTAGTATTGATAAGGCACATGAAATAGTGTCTAAATTAGAAGCAATGATCAAGGAGGAGCTAGGCAAGAATGCATCAGTAACCATTAGATACTCATTCAATTCTATATTAGATCATCTTAGTTAGAGCCTCAGGAGCCCTGATTACCATCACTCTTCAAGGCCGGGGCCACGGCTCCGGTGGGACCATCGGGATCTCCTTCTTCGCACAGGCTCCTCTCCACAATACCATATACATAAACCTTAAAAATCCTCATCCCCGCCTTGAAAGACGAGGCTTTTAATTGTAATATCTAATGAGATGCTAAATTTGTGGATCGCATTTTCGGTTCTCTTCATAATTATGCTATTTTCTTATTGGCTGAAGAACATTTCATAGTCTTTTCCTAGAATATCTTTTAATAGGTCTAATGCTAAAGCCCTGATCTTATGATCTATTTCCACGATCGCTATACCTTTTCTAGGCACTCCGTATAGGAGGATCTCTCCAATGTTAGCTGTTCCCGCAATTACTAGAGATAATAGATCCTCCTCTCCATTAACGATCACCAAGAAAGTTTTCTGAGGAGAAACTGCGATATATTTTATGGCATTGATAGCCTCACTCGATATAGCCCCTCTAGGATTACTTATCCTCAGTATGATCCCAGCTCGGCTATATATGTCCTTCACTATCCTTATATCAACACCCTCTTCTCTGAGCGTTGCTCCATCGACTACAGCTACGTGGGGTATGAACCCTGCTTCAATGAGGCTCACAGTCACGATATCCCCAACGCTCCATACCCTTCTTTTTCCAACAATCTTAATCGCCTTCCTGGCAGTAGATGCTCTATCAAAGCCCTCAACAAGGATCCCGTACTCCCTTGACAGAACACTCCTAAGCCTCTCAGGAAGGATATAGACTTTGTAATCCATACCCTGCTTCCAGATCTTAAAAATGGTTCAAATAATATAAGGAGTGATCGCTATTATTATCGAGCATTGTTCCTCCAGATAGCTATAGGGATCACAACTATAGCCAGCAAAGCGGAGGCAACCATGACATAGCTATATGGATACTCACTACCACTAGACTGCTGTGTGGAAATCGCATAAGGGGTTGTTACATTAATTAATGATACCAGGACTATCCACATTCCCGCCAAGGCATGCCCCGGAACGCCGCATGCTATCCAGTAGATCCCTTCTGGTACTGAGGAGACGCTTAGATAGGCTGTGGACCCGCTCGATATACCGCTAGTATATATAGATGGTTGAGAAGCGATAACCATTCCATCAGCCCCTATATCTCTGCTTTGCGGCACTGCAGTACTATTCCTAACAATTGCTATGCTATGGGGTATAGTATGGCTGTTTGTAAACACTATTTCTAGACCCCATCCAGCTGGTATATATATTATAACCCCGCCTCTAGATGATCCGTTGAAGTTGAAGCCTGTTGATATAAGAGCAAAGGCTGTTTTACCCGAGAAAGGAAGAGGCGTTGCTCCTGGTGGGATAGTCTCTCTCAAGGTTATGGTTGATAGCTGGGTAATAGTCTTTATATCTGTTCTCACAATAGTTGTCGGAACAACGGTTGTTAGCTGGGTAGTTATTGTTCTCTCAGTAGTCACGGTTGTTATTTGAGTTTTTATAGTTGTGAATGTCGTCTCTCTAGTTATAGTTCGTTCTGTTGTATATGTAGATGTTATATGTACTGTTTCTCTTGCAGTTATTGTCTGTATTGCTTGGATAGTTATTGTTTGTGCTGGCATTGGAGGCTTTGTGATAAAGCCTACTGCGAATCCTAAGATCGCCACCGCTATTATAGCTATAAAAGCTCCTCTAGAGATTCCTTTTAACATGGCTATTATACCTCATACTTCCTAGATATCTATATACTAACTAACATATATATGGCAGATATTGCCTAAGAGCGTTTCCCATCTAATGGTATTTCCGCTAGCGGGATTAGGTCTTGGTGTCGGTTTACTGGCCTCATCTGCACTGCATGGGCCCCGGTCGAGCTCAGCGCCATAGGGCTCCTATCGAAGGTAGCTTCAAGTAGTTATAAGTATTCCGTATATCTATACCTATCGTCAGTTTAGTAGCAGCCTTGTTCCTTGGAACTCAGGATCCTTATGAGACATATCTAGATCACTCCTTTATATTTTTTCTATCTATATTATAGAGGGCTATGGCTCTACGCCTTGGGATAGAGTGTCTGTCTATGGATTGAATATTCTGCCAATCAAGATTCTCGCGATTCTTGTAATGCTTCTGGCTATTCTTGTATCTCTCAGGGCTCTGAGCCCTAGCAGATTTATTGGCTATCTAATAGATCTCTACTTTGTGTTTATCGTGATTGTGTTGGTATTGATGATTCTTCGGAGAAGATCCTCATTAGATGTATTCTTGAAGCCAGATATATCGATCCTCATAGTTTCCTCTATATATGCTCTTATTGTTAGTGGATATATCCCTATATTGGTGGCTCTCTTCACGGTATTTATTGTTCTCTCATCTATGTATGTGGAAAATATTATCGGGCATTCGATCTTTCTATCACCAAGATCCCAGGACAGCCTGGGCCAGGCAGGCGGGGCTATAGGATCCCATGTTAAGCTCTACCCAGGGGTTATCACATTGGGAGATGCGGTTGTCTCAAGAGGATCTATTGTTGTGAGGGAGCCATATAATTCTGACTCCAGATCCTATAGGGAGGCTGGCGACCTGGTAATCGGCTACTCTAGTGTGGAATCGGGCTCGGCTGAGGCTCTCGTGATTAGCGGTGGATCTATGTTTAGCGGGGAGTATGACGAGGCTATGAATATAGCTAAAAGGGTCTGTACTGTATTCTCAGTGCTGGTATATGTGGTACCGCTCTTAGGGCTAATCGTGATCCCTGGTATAGCTGTCTTTCTGTCTATAGCTGCTCCATCGATCCCGTACATATATACTCTATACATGGCCAGAAGATCCTCGGATCTTGCGAGGATAGGTGTAGTAACATGGAGATCTGCCAGGGTATCCAGCGAGATCTGTAATGTAAAGGATCTATATTTGGATGCAGGATCAACTATATACACATCATCAACAGGCGAGATATCTATAAAACCTAGGAGCTCCCTTGCGAGGGAGGAGCTTATGAGGATCATATGCGCTGTAGACAATATTGATATTTCGAGGGCTATTTGCAAAGGTTATGAGGATTATGGAAGAGGATACATAATTGTGAAGAGGAGCTCGGATCTAGCTATTGTAGAGGATACCAGATCGAGGATTAGAATATGCATATCCACCCCAGATAAGGCGAGGATCAATGGTTTCCAATGGGACATATCATCTATAGATCCAGGCAATAGCTGTCAAGGCACTCTATATGTCATCTCAACTAGATACGAGATTCTAGGATATATATGTGTCAGCAGATCCATATCAATATCCAACCTCATGTCCTTATCCAGGCTATCGAGAGACTATAGAGTATCCATTATACTCGATAGCGGAGATATAGAGGTTCTTAATAGATCCAGTAGTGAGATCAAGAAAATACTTGATAACATTGATCTAAAGATCCAGAGGACTGGGGATAGGTGCCCAGAAAAACATGTGCTGGCAATAATGAAAAACATACCAGTTAGCCCGTGCGGAGGAACAATATACATTGTTGATCCTAAACAAGCTGCAAAAAAGTATAAAGACCTGAGAACAAGTTTAGCAAAAGGTGCGGCGATAACCCTTAAAAGGGATATAGAGTGGGTGGAGAAGATCCCAGGACTCTGTAGAAGATGGGGAGAAGACCTAGGCCTAATCATAACGCTATACACAGTCTTAAGGGGAGGAGGCGCCATACTATCAATAATGACCGGCATAATATGGGCATCATATATTCTAGAAGTGACCTCCTACGCCGTATCAATGCTAAGAATGTATAGCCGTTGATCCCTTATTCTATGTGCAAAAACAAAAGTCTTAAGCTGTGCAGAACCAGCCTATCTCTAAATCTAAATCATCCCCCTCTAAGCGCCATCACCATCCAGGACATCGGAGTTTTAAGCATACATATTAGCACTGTTATACTAGACATAGCAATCCCTGGAAAGCCCTCAATATGTGGGCCTCCAAATAGCTATGAAGTGAAGAAGATAATAAAAGGGCGCTCTAGCTCTGGGATCATCAGAAGAGATCGAGGCTATCTGTTAGGGCTTCCACAAGTTTCGATACGATTATATCCCCTATACTATTCATACGCGTTTCCGCTTGTCCCTCGATGATCATTGATTATCGCTGATATTTATTTGTTTTGGATTGCTGTGTTTTTTGATCCACAGGGTTTTGATCCTGTGGCATCGGGGGGACCCCCACCTCCCCCAAAGAGATCTTGGGATCTCTATGGGCTCATTGGTGGCTGTGGAGCCCAGCGGAAAGGGGCTCCCATCTAGGGCTATGCCTAGAGCCTCGAAGCCCTTCTGGGCAGCGCCCTCATGCAGGGCTTCGGTCTCGGGGGCTCTGAGCATCATAGCATCCCGAGATCTCTGCACACCATGATCTAGCAGAGATGTCGCCTCATCATCAAATTGTGATTAGGGATTGGATGCTTATATGCTTAAGCCCAGCATTCCTTCTCCATGCTACACCAAGTATTCATAGATAACCAGAAATATTTAAATTCATGATAATCCTGTAACAGCCTCTTAACCGCCTTATATAGAGCCCGATCCACTTAATGACTCTCTCCCCGCTCTGAAGGACGAGGCTTTAGTTATTAATAATAATAATAATGCAGTACTAGGAGTACTAGGTTAAGGAGTTTTTACCCTTGGTATAGATATATAGAAAGGGGCGATCTACCTGAAGGCACTTATTTACTGGCCCTCGGCTAGGGAGGAGACAATGAGGATTGTTGAGAAAGGGTTATCCAGAGACCTAGCGCTTATATGGGCTTCGAATCTCTCTGAAGCTATGAGTTCTGTGGCTGATATAGAGATCTATATAGGGCCGGCCCAAAACTGGGTTCTTGAAAAGGGGAATAAGCTTGTTTTTCTTCAGGCTACGCACGCCGGTGTTGATGGACTGGATCTGGGTCTTGCTAAGAGGAAGGGGGTTATTGTAGCCAGTGTGAAGGGGGTTAACTCATATTATGTAGCTGAGATGGCGCTTGGGCTTATGCTCTCTCTTACTAAGAGGATCGTTGCTTTTGATAGGATGGCTAAGAAAGGGGTCTTCCCGCCATATAGCTGGGAATATTCGAGCGGGTCTCTGAAGGGAAAGACGGTGATTATACTTGGTTATGGTGGGATCGGGAGGGAGCTTGCTAGGATGTTGAAGCCATTGGGAGTGAGGGTTATAGGTGTTAGAAGGGGATCAGGGGGTTCAGATGGGTATGCCGATCTAGTGATCAGCGTTAGCGAGCTAGAGAAATATATAGGTGAGGGGGATTTCCTAGTAATAGCAGCCCCACTTACAAAGGAAACCAGAGGCCTTGTGAATAAGGAGCTGCTATCGAAGATGAAAAGGGGGTCGTATATAATTAATGTTGGAAGAGGAGCTATCGTGGATGAGGAAGCACTGTATGAAGCGCTTTCTAAAGGCGTCTTGGCAGGAGCTGCCTTGGATGTCTGGTGGCTATATCCTGGGAGAGATCATGGTAAAAGCTACTCTTCCAAGGGGATACACATGCTTGAAAACGTTATTGCAACCCCGCATAGAGCTGGCTTTGTTGAGGATGCCGAGAAGGATATAGCTATGTTTATTGTAGAAAATGTAAAAAGGTTTATTAGGGGCGAGCCTGTAGAAGGTCTCGTGGATCTGGATAAGGGCTATTGAATGTATTATTGATGCATCTCTACGGCGTTAGATCCCAGGAGATCTTGCCCTGGAGATATTCATCAACAGCCTGGGCAGCTTTAAGGCCCGAGGCTATTGCATTTCCTATTAGGCTGGGCCCTGTAACAACATCGCCTGCCGCAAAGACGCCTTTCATCGTTGTTCTCATCTTCTTATCAACCCATATGGTGTTGTCTGGATTTATCTTTAGCTCCTTATCCAGTATAGGGGGTGTCGGGATCTCTCCGATAGCTATTAGAGCTGAATCTATTTCCAGAATGAATTCCGAGCCCTCGATAGGTATAGGTCTCGGCCTACCGCTCCTATCAGGCTCTCCTAGCCTCATTCTAATTAGCTCAACACCTACTACACCCCTTTCCCTGTCTCCTAGGAATCTCTTGGGGGATGCGAGTTCGATCCATGTTATCCCTGATTTTATCAGCTTCTCAATCTCGTGTCTTCTCGCAGGAGCCTCATTAATAGTTCTCCTATAGATCATATATACAGTCTCTGCACCAAGTTTTTTAGAAACAGCTGCAGCATCAACAGCTGTTAGGCCAGCTCCTATAACGGCTACTCTCTTCCCCAGGGGCGGGAGATCCTCGAGCCTCTCATACCCAGCCTCGGATCTACAGTAGTGGAATAGATAGTGAAAAGCTGAATACACCCTCGGAAGATCCTCCCCCTCGATGTTAAGCCTCCTCTCGGCCCAGGTTCCCGTAGCTATTACTATGGCGTCATAGCTCCTCAAGATCTCGTTAAAACCTAGCTCTCCGTCTCTATATCCATCTCCAGGAACTATCTTGACCCTCTGGTAAAATTTAACACCCAGCCTAGCCAGATCCTGGGTACCTTCTCTTACGTTCTTCTTAGGTATCCTGAAATCAGGTATGCCATAGATCAGAAGGCCACCTGGCTCCTCCATCATATCATATACATGGACCTCATACCCTCTACATATAAGATACCCAGCGGCAGCAAGCCCTGCCGGCCCAGCTCCTATAATAGCAATTTTTTTATCGAGCTTCTTTTGGGGAACCGCATTACATCGAGAAAATTTCAAATAGTTTCCCATAGAAATAATATTCTCATAGCTGATAAATGTATGTAAGAAAAACAACCCTTCTTCGCTCTAATGTTTTTCCTTGTCTCCAGCATGCTGGGAATATCTTTGTGGAGTATCTTGAATAATTTTTTATATATAGATATATGCTTAGCTAAGTATATAGACTAGGTGTTTTGGTGAAGATATCGAGAATTATGGAGAAGCTTCTAAAGGACTACTGCGGGGAGACGGTAGAGGATTTTGTTAGACTTGAAAACACTATAGAGAGTATTAGAAAGAAGATCGAGGAGAACATGGATCTTACGAATCACCCGGAAATATTGAAAAGATTGGAGAAGTTTAGAAAAGAGTTTGAGGACGAAGTCAGACAGATCATGAGGAGATTCTCGGAAGCCGAAGAAGATATTATGTGCATACATGATGCTATAATAAATATAGAATTCTCAAAGCTAGAACTTGAGGAGCTCGAGAAAGAATTGGGACTGGTTAAAGAGACGAAAGAGAATAAAAAGAAGCGTCGCTACGATGAAGATGAGGATCCTTGGGATATCTATCCTATAATCCCTTAAGCTTATATAATAGATCTAGTTAGGATAAGCTTCTTATGATCTTTTTCATCCTTGAAAAGCATGCTTGTCCTCATTATCATAAAAATCTCTCGTGGTAGTAGGTACTACCTATGGAGGATCGTCTGTATTAAAAGTTAAAGTTCTCTAGGAACCACTGAGCAGCTAGATCTAGATCCACGGGTTTATTCTGCATTTGAGAACACTCTCTTGTCTTAGTTGCTACATACTCCATCTTCCCCATATCCTCATCAGAAAGAACTAAGGATCCCACGATTTTTCCATTCCTCATGACCATAAGTTTTCTGGTTATCGATGCTGCTTCAATAATCCTTATAGTCTCCCCGTCAAGAGGATCTAGAAAGGATGCTAGGAGAACCCTCTCACCAGCAATAGAAGCATCAACGCCTATAACAATTACGCATCCATATGGGGTTGAAATTGCCAGACCCGTCGCCCTGGTGTCCTTCGGTATTCCTATATCCCCCCATAGATCTGTTTCCCTAACTTCTATAGCTACAGCACCATGGATATTCTTGGCGTACCCTCTCACAACTAAAACCATCGTGCTCATCTATATATAATCCTCTCATATCTTATAATCTCACATCAGTAACTCATCATAGGGGTTCGGATTTCATCGGGCTTGATGTTTATCAAGCCCTCTTAACTCAACTTCGAAGCCCTCAGGATCCCTTTTCATCGGGATCAGCATCGCTGGGCTCCTCCCACTCGGGGTGACCCCTACTCATAGTTCCATCCTCATATAATTCTAGTTCATTGCTGTGGGGAAACCCCGCCTCCTGGCTCTCCTCCTCTTCCCTCCTTCTGGATATCTTCTAGCGTTTATCGATGCTACCTTCTGCCTACCCATTTTTAGATTGCATTTAGAGCATTCAAAGATCTATTACCTCTCGGGTCTCTACAACAAACCTACACCTGGGATACCCACGAGATGTATTTTTCAGGATCACATAAGCTGTTGATGCTATCTCTGACATCCTTCTACGGATGACCCTCCATGGCGTTCTAGCGTTCCTCTTCCTCCTAACCTTCTTAGCCCTTTTCCTATTAACAGGATCCTCTTTCTCCAGATCCTCGAAGGCATGGATAATTTTTGGTAATAGTCTTATCGGGCCTGCTATTAGCTTGTTCACAAAATCCCTCTCCTTATTCCTCTACCTAGCCATATACTTCTCATAAAGCCACCTCTTATCCTTGCTCTGTGTGATAGCTTTCTTACGTTCACACACGATCTTCATGCTCTGAAGAGGCCTGAGATCGACGTAGATATAGCCTAATCGAGGACTCGTAGCCATTTAATAATTGCTCATTACTATTTCACCCAATAACTCTCTTAACCCCGATCTCCTTAGAGCTCTTAAACAGTATTATCACCCTGTCATCCTTAATTATAACCTCGCCAACATCCCGTCCCCCTTACTCTGTGCTCGAACCACGTTGATTTCCAGGATACATAGAGATATTCTCCTTGTCTCAGAGTTATCATAATGGTTTTTGATTGGTAATCTATCTTCATAAGTGCTGTCTTGCACCTAGCGAACTCCTCCTAATCCTAGGCTTAACCTTCCCAGCCCTT
>JGI26465J51735_1000758_pt1 | contig 12490 bp, 10 predicted proteins | sample PerSpoBPS_BMetaG_FD_51735 | JGI IMG/M metagenome (IMG submission 51735) | reverse complement strand
TATTTGCCCCCTTCGTTTTCCTCGAGGAGCTCCCGCACGGCCGGATGCACATCCCACCAAGTCTCGCCGTCGTATTCCAGGATGCTCAGGTTATGCAATAAGCGGAAGGGCCTCATCCTGCTCCAGGATCCGCTCTCGATACCAAAAGAGAAGATCCCGGGCATGTTGCTCATCCGCCCGAATCCCACAAGCGCGGGCTTCCTGATAGGCCCGCAAGCCCAGCATCACCAGCAAATCCGTATAGTGGACATCGCCCAGGTTCAGGGTTTCCTCAACATTCAGCAGGATAGGGATATGGGTGCTCTGCAGTTCGCGGTAGAGGCGATACAACTCTGTGCTCTCCCCCGCTCCCTGCTGCCCGGAGAAAAGGGTTTTGTCATTCTCCGAATCGTCCAAGTTCAGCTCATCCAAAAGCTTTTCGATCCCGCCGTCCTCCGGGCGCGGGACGTAGAAGGCTTCGAACCACTCCTCCCGAAGCGGGCGAATCGGATCCAGGTTCCGATAAGCTTCCTCGAGAGTAAGGGCTGGCCGCAATGCGCACATGTCCAGGGCCTCCGTTCCGGCGCATATGGAGCGAGGACGGCAGATCTGCGCCCTTCTTTCTCATTTTACCCTACGGACTACAGAGGCGGAGCGATGAGGCTCCCGGGGGCCTTCCAGTTTTCCGGGCAGGTGATTGCTTCCGGTCGCAGGATATGTAGGACAGCTGCGAGCGGTTGCCCTACATGCAAAACCGGAAAGCCCTGTGAGGCTCCCGGGTTATCATGGGTGGCGGAACGCGCTCGGGGGGGAGCGCCGATCCGTATCCCGAGGGCGTTCGATTCGTTCATCCCGAGCGAGGAGGCAGCGGGATGCGGTGGGGAGTGCGGGAACAGCGATTGCGGGAGGCGCTGGTGGAGATCGGGGCGCGGCTTTACGCCCGGGGCCTGGTCTCCGCCAACGACGGGAACCTCTCGGTCCGCGTGGATGCGGAGCGTTTTCTGATCACCCCGCGGGGGCGGAGCAAGGGACACCTGCGCCCGGAGGACCTGGTGGTGATCGATCCGGAGGGGCGGGTGGTGCGGCCGGGCCGGGGCGGGGCGATGCCCTCCTCGGATGGCCGATGCACCTGGAAGCCTACCGGCAGCGCCCCGACATCGGGGCTGTCCTTCACGCCCATCCCCCCTTCACCGTCGCTCTCACCGTGGCTGGGGTGACGTTCCCCTCCGAGATCCTGCCGGAGGTGGTCATGACCGTGGGAAAGGTCCCGACCGCCCGGCTGGCCGTCCCCAGCTCGGAGGACGACGCCCTGGCCATCCGAGAATGGATCCGGGAGCACGATGCGGTGCTGCTGCCCCATCATGGGGTGGTGACCGTGGGGCGCACGCTGGAGGAGGCCTGGGTGCGGCTGGAGCGGATCGAGTATGCGGCGAAGGTGTATCTGCTGAGCCGGGCGCTGGGGGAGGCCCGACCGCTGCCGCCGGAGTTCCTGAAGGCGCTGGCCAGCGCAGGGTGAAAAAACCGGGGGGCGGACGGCATCCGTCCGCCCCCCGGGCTTTCATGTTCATCCCGGGGCTCAACGGGTCTCGATGCGAGCGGCCCGCTCCTTCAGAGCGGCCTGGGCCGCGGCCAGGCGGGCCACCGGCACCCGGTAGGGCGAGGCGCTCACATAGTTGAGCCTGATCTCGTGGCAGAACTCGATGGAAGAAGGATCCCCGCCGTGCTCCCCGCAGATGCCGACCTCGAGGTCCGGCCGGGTGCGCCGTCCTTCCTCCACCGCCATCCGCATCAGCCGGCCCACCCCCTTGCGGTCCAGCACCTGGAAGGGGTTCTCGGGGACGATCTTCTCCTCGAGGTAGCGCAGGAGGAACTTGCCCTCGGCGTCGTCGCGACTGATGGCCCAGACAGTCTGGGTGAGGTCGTTGGTGCCGAAGGAGAAGAACTCGGCGACCTGCGCGATCTCGCCCGCCAGCAGGGCCGCCCGCGGGACCTCGATCATGGTCCCGAACTTGTATTCGATCTCCACCCCTTCCCGGGCCATGACCTCCCGGGCCACCTCATCGACGATCTCCCGGACGATCTGGAGCTCCTTCACGTCGGCGCTGAGGGGGATCATGATCTCCGGCCTGGGGGTGATGCCCCGCCGTTTCACGTTGCAGGCGGCCTCGAGGATGGCCCGCACCTGGAGGCGGATGATGTCCGGGTAGAGGATGCCGAGGCGGATGCCCCGCAGGCCCAGCATGGGGTTCATCTCCCGCAGGGCGTTGACCGCCCGCAGGAGCGCNTCCTTCTCGGCCAGCTCCTCCTCCATCTGCCGGATGGACTTCTCGCCCTTGCGCGGCCGGTAGCCCTTGATCTTGCGGCGCTCCTCGATGCGGGTCCGCAGCTCCACCACTTCGGCCAGGAGCTCCTCGTAGCGCGGCAGGAACTCGTGCATCGGCGGGTCGATGAGCCGGATGATCACCGGCAGCCCATCCATGGCCTCGAAGAGGCCCTCGAAGTCCTTCCGCTGGACGGGCAGGAGGCGATCCAGNGCCTTGCGGTAGGCCTTGACGGCCTTCGAGGCNCGGACGGCGCGTTCGGCCTCCCGCAGGGCCTTCTGGGCCTTCGGGTCGTCGGGGCGGGCCTGGGCGGCCTGCTGCGCCGCCCGCAACTGATCCATCAGGCGCTGGGCCTCGGGGGCGTTGAGGATCATCTGGCGGACGTAGGGCAGGCGGTCGGTCTCGAAGAACATGTGCTCCGTGCGGGCCAGGCCGATGCCCTCCGCTCCGAACTCCCGGGCCTTGCGGGCATCCCGCGGGTAATCCGCGTTGGCCCAGACCTGCAGGCGCCGGAACTCGTCGGCCCAGGAGAGCAGCTCCGCCAGCTCCCGCTCCTCCGCCAGGTTGGGGTCGATGGTGGGGATCTGGCCGGCGAAGACCTCGCCGGTGGAGCCGTCGATGGAGATGAAGTCGCCCTCGCGGATCACCCGGCCGTTGACGGAGAACTGCTTGCGCTCCAGGTCGATCTGCAGGGCCTCGCAGCCGACCACCGCCGGCTTGCCCAGGCCCCGGGCCACCACCGCCGCGTGGGAGGTCGCCCCGCCGCGCTGGGTGAGGATGCCCCGGGCCGCGATCATCCCGTGGACGTCGTCCGGCGTGGTCTCCGGCCGCACCAGGATGACCGGCCGGCCGTCCCGGCCCCAGGCCTCGGCCGTGTCGGCGTCGAAGACGGCATGGCCGGTGGCCGCGCCCGGGGAGGCGTTGAGGCCTCGGGCCAGCAGATCCCCCTTCTCCCGGGCCCGCTCCTTGGCCTTCTCATCGAAGCGGGGCAGCAGGAGCTGATTGATCTGCTCGGGCTCGACCCGCATCACCGCCTCTTCTTTGGTGATGAGGCCTTCGTGGACCATGTCCACGGCGATCTTGACGGCGGCCTTGGCGGTGCGCTTGCCCGTGCGGGTCTGGAGCATCCAGAGCCGCCCGCGCTCGATGGTGAACTCCAGGTCCTGGACGTCCCGGTAGTGACGCTCCAGGAGCGCGGCCACCTCCAGGAACTGCCGGTAGGTCTCCGGCATCAGCTCCTCGAGGCTGGGATAGCGCAAGCGCCGCTCCTCTTCGGAGATCCCGTGCTCCCGGGCCCACTCCTGCGAGGCCTTCTTCGTGATCTTGAGGGGCGTCCGGATGCCGGCCACCACGTCCTCACCCTGGGCGTTCGGGAGGTATTCCCCATAGAGCTCCTTCTCGCCGGTGGCCGGGTTGCGGGTGAAGGCCACGCCGGTGGCCGAGTCGAAGCCCATGTTGCCGAAGACCATGGTCTGGACATTGCAGGCGGTGCCCAGGTCGTGGGGGATCTTGTAGAAGTTGCGGTAATCGACCGCCCGCTTGCCGAACCAGGAGTCGAACACCGCCCGGATGGCCTGGCGCAGCTGCTCCAGGGGATCCTGAGGGAACTCCTCCTCGAGCTCCTTGCGGTAGAGGGCCTTGAACTCCTCCACAATGTCCCGGAGCATCTCCGCGGTGAGATCGGTATCCTGCTTGCCCTTCGTCTTCGCCTTGTAGCGGTCCAGGATGTGTTCGAACCGCTCGCCGGGGATGCCCTTGACGATGCGGCCGAACATCTGGATGAGGCGGCGGTAGGCGTCGTAGGCGAAACGCTCGTCGCCGGTCTGGGCGATCAGGCCTTTCACCGTCTCATCCGTGAGGCCGACGTTGAGGACGGTGTCCATCATCCCGGGCATGGAGAATTTGGCGCCCGAGCGGACGGAGACCAGGAGGGGGTTTTGGGGATCGCCGAAGCGGCGGCCAACCTTCTCCTCAACGCGATGAAGGGCCTCCAGGACCTGCTCCCACAGCCCTTCGGGGAACTGGCGGCCGGCGGCGAAGTAAGCGTTGCAGGCCTCCGTGGTGATGGTGAACCCGGGAGGGACCGGAAGGCCCGCCCCGGCCATCTCCGCCAACCCGGCGCCCTTCCCGCCCAGCAGATCCCGACGGCGCTCCGCCGGGATCTCGCGGTAGCCTTCCTCGAAAAGGTAGACCCACTTCTTCATCCTCCCACCTCCCGTGGAAAAGTGAGGGAGCCGCCATCAACAGATTTCAAAGGAAAATGATAGGACAGCCCCCCGATTTCGGCAACTCCCCTCATCCGATTTTCGCTGAGCCCGGGTAGTGAAATGAATCACAAATTCAGGCACCGCCTCTTCTACAGGAAGCCTCGGGCAGGGCCCGGTTCCATCAGGATGCCCCGGAGCGTTGTGGGATCACCCATTGGGATCCGTGTGGCGGAGGCCGGAAAGAAGGGGCGTTCCTTGGGCGCTGAAACGGAGAGCCGGTGGAGAACGGATGGACGCGGTGAGCGCGTCGCGTCTGCGACAGGCCGCCGAATGCGAGTTCGCCCAGGATCGCGCCCACCCCATGATCGAATCCGGTTGCCGGATCCCTCCATCTGAATCATTGAATCATGATAGGGAAAGGTTCCGATCCGTCCTCCACAACCGGGGAGATGGCATCCGGCGATGAAGACCCTGGAGGCCTTCAGCCGGATCCTGGTGGTTTGCGTCTATCTCCTCGCCGCGGCGGCCGTGATCCTTCTCCGCACGCCCATCGATTATCCGGTCTACGTGATGGCCGCGTATGGGTTCTCCCGGGGCGAGGATGTCTACTCCTGGACGGAAGCCGACTACGCCCGGGCGGCGGAAGCGCTGGGCTTCTCCCGCTACGCACCTCCTTATCGTTACCCACCCCTCGCGGCGCTCCTGGTCCTCCCCGGGCTGTCGTTCCCGGATCGGGGGATGGGGATCTGGGTCGCGGCCCAGGCCCTCAGCGCCCTGCTGACCGCAGAGGCGCTCGCCCGGATGGCCCGGGATCCGGCCCGGCGGATCCTCATCCGGTTGGGGGTCGGCCTTCTTCCCCCATTTTTCGTGAGCCTCTACGCCGGACAGATCAACCCCCTGGTCACCCTGGGGATGATCCTGGCGGTCCGGTGGATCGACCGGGGCCGGGAAGGGTGGGGCGGGCTCCTGCTGGGGCTCAGCCTCATGCTCAAGCCCCTGGCCCTCGGCCCGGCGGCCCTCTGCCTCTACGAGGGGCGGCGCAAGGCGCTGGCCGGGATGGCCCTGGGGATCGCGCTCTCCCTGGCGGCGGGCCTTCTGGCGTTCGGCCCACCCGCCCTGGGATTTCTCCGCCTCTCGCTGCCGACCTCTGGCGGCGTCTACCCCCCGGCGCAGAACCTGCCCGGGCTGGCCGCCCGCTGGCTCACCCGTCATCCCTACGGATTCTCCCTGGCCGACGATGCCGGGATCGCGCGAGGGGTTGGATGGGGGCTGGCCGGGATGCTGTTGCTGCTCACCGGGATCGCCCTGGGTCGGCCCGGGAAGGCTCATCCTGACTTTGTGCGTCGGGCTGGCCTGGCGGCCATCGCTTTCCTCCTGGCGAACCCGGGGACGTGGTATCATCACGGCACGATCATGAGCATGCCCCTCGCGGCGTGGCTCGCCCAACCCGGGCGCTCCCCGACCGAATGGGGAGTGCTTGGGGCGAGCGTNGGGGCGATCGCCATCTGGGGGGTGGCCTGGCACGCCTTCGTCGGCTGGACGCCGTTGCTGGATCTGGCGACGCTGGGGAGCCTGGGGCTGTGGGCCTTGCTTGCCTGGGAGATCCGAAAGGAGAGCCCTCGATGAAGGGAAACCGCCATCCCGTGATCCTCATCGGGGTCTGGGTTGCGGTGTTGCTTCTTCTTTTCCGCCCGCAGTTGCACGGGATGGACACCGTGGCCTATTACGCCTGGCTGCGGGCGGCGGTCATCCGGGGCAGCCTGGATGTGAGCGAGGAGTTCATCCGCTTCGGGTATGGCGGGGAGCGAGGGCTGTCGCCCACCGGATATCGGATCAACGAATGGTCCGTGGGGCCCGCCCTGTTGTGGTCCCCCTTCTTCCTGATNGCCCACGGCCTCGNCCGTCTGGGGAACGCCCTGGGGATCCCCTGGGAGGCCGACGGCTACAGCGCGCCCTATCAGACCCTGACGGCCCTGGGATCCGCCCTCTACGCGCTCATCGGCCTGGAGCTGCTCCGACGCCTGGCCCTCCGGATCGCTTCCCCGGCTGCCGCCCTGTGGGGGGTCCTCACCGCGTGGCTGGCCTCGCCGCTGGTGTTCTACATGTCCGCTCACCCTTTCATGTCCCATGCGGTGGACTTCTTCGTCAACGCCGGGTTTCTCCTGGCATGGACCTGTTGGGAGAAGCCCACGCCATGGGCCCGGCTCGCGCTGGGATGGATCGGCGGGTTGGCCGCCGCGGTGCGCTATCCGAACGCCACCCTGCTGCTATGGCCGGCCCTGGAGGATCTCCGTCAGGCCCTGCGGGCGCCCCGCGAAGGGNTCCTTCGTTTGCTCTCCCTGGGNGTTGGGGCCTGGATCGGGTTCCTCCCCCAGATGATCGTCTGGCGCGTGGTCTTCGGCGCGTGGATCGTCGGGAACCCCTACGGGATCGCCGGGGCGGGGACGTTCGATCTCCGCGCGCCCCATTTGCNCGAGGTGCTGTTCTCCACCAACCGCGGGCTGTTTCCCTGGACGCCGATCGCCGCTTTCGCCCTCGCCGGCCTGGTCGGGCCGCTGCGGCGCGCCCGCCCGGCGTGGGCCCGTCTGCTGCTGGCGCAGACCGGCGCCCAACTCTATATTGTGGGCTCGTGGAGCGTGTGGTCCGGGGCGGCGGCGTTCGGGCCCCGTCTGCTCACCGGTCTGTTCGCCGGGTTCGCCCTCGGGCTGGCGGCCCTCTATGAGGCCGGGCGGAGGCGATGGGGGATGAAGCCGGCCCTTGCCCTCAGCCTGGGCGCCGTTGCCTGGAACCTGATCCTGCTGGCCCGCTACGGCCTGGAGGATGTGCCGCGCATGGGCCCGGTTCCCCTCTCGACGCTCTGGCTCGGCCAGCTGACGTTCATCGGGCGGGCGCTGGGGGAGCTGGACCGCATCGGGCAGGCGCTCCTNCGTCGATTTCCCTGAAAGGACACGGATCGAACCTCCGGGATCCTTTGCGGGAGGGAGGTGTTGCATGCACACGCCGGAATGGGTGGCGCAGGTTCGCTCGGAGTTCCCGGCCCTGGGGCAGGTCATCGAAGGCCGGATCCCGGCTTTCCTGGACGGCCCGGGGGGCTCTCAGGTTCCGCGCCGGGTGATCGAGGCGATGGCCCGCGCCATGGTGGAAGCGAACGCCAACACCCATGGCGCCTTTCCCACCAGCCGGCGGGTGGACGCGGAGATTATGGAGGCCCGTCAGGCTGCGGCCGACCTGGTCGGCGCCTCGCCGGAGGAGATCGTCTTCGGGCCGAACATGACCACCCTGACCTTCCAGATCAGCCGGGCCATCGGCCGTCGGCTCCGGCCGGGGGACGAGATCGTGGTCACCCGCCTGGATCACGACGCCAACGTGGCGCCGTGGCTGGCCCTGGAGGAACAGGGGGCNGTCATCCGCCGGGTCGACTTCCATGTGGAAGATGGCACCCTGGATCTGGAGGGGCTGGCCCGGGTCCTCTCGGAGCGNACCCGGGTGGTGGCCGTGGGCTACGCCTCCAACGCCCTGGGGACGGTGAACCCGGTGCGCCGCATCGTCGAGATGGCCCATGCCGTCGGCGCCTGGGTCTACGTGGATGCGGTGCACGCCGCCCCGCATCTCTTCGTCGATGTGCGGGAGCTGGGATGCGACTTCCTGGTCTGCTCTGCCTACAAGTTCTTCGGTCCCCACGTGGGCTTCCTTTACGGGCGCATGGAGCGGCTGCGGGCCCTCCAGCCCTATAAGGTGCGCCCGGCGCCGGATCATCCCCCGGAGGCCTTCGAGACCGGGACGCAAAACCACGAGGGGTTGGCCGGGCTGATCGCAGCGGTCGAGTATCTGGCGGACATCGGGCGGCGCTTCGGAACCCCAGCGGATCCCTCCCGGCGCGCGGCGATCCGCGCCGCCATGGAGAAGATCCGGGAGCACGAGCGGGATCTGTGCGCGCGGTTGCTGGAGGGGCTGGAGGAGCTTCCCGGGGTCATGGTTTACGGCATCCGGAGCATGGCGCGCTGGGCGGANCGGGTGCCCACGGTCTCGTTCCGGATCTCCGGACGTCATCCCCGGGAGGTGGCGGAGGCCCTGGGGCGGGAAGGCATCTATGTCTGGGATGGCAACTTCTACGCCCAGGGGGTCACGGAGCGGCTGGGCCTGGAAGGGCAGGGCGGTCTGGTCCGGGTGGGCGCGCTCCACTACAACACCCTGGAGGAGATCGATCGGCTGCTGGAAGCCTTAAGGCGTCTGGTTCGGGAAAGGATATAGGCCTATCCCAGGATCTCATCCACAGAGAGGATGAGATCGGGGAAGGCAAGGGGAGTGAGGGTTTCCCCCCGCCGGGCCACCTGAAGGGTGCGATAGCCCTCCNGGGAGGGATCCCGGCCCACCACAACCTCCTCCCGGGCCAGGTCCACCACCCAAGCCTCCGGGATGCCGGCCCGGCCGTAAAGGGGGAGCTTGTGGGTTCGGTCGTAGTCCGCAGAGGATTCGGCCACCTCGATGACCAGCAACACGTCCGCGGGCCCGGGATGGGAAGCGGCATAGAAATCCTCCCGCGGCCGTAGCAACGCCAGGTCCGGCTGGGGCTCTGAATAAGGGCCCAGGCGGATGGGGCTTTGCACACGAACAATGCACCGCCCTCGGAGGGCAGGCGCCAGCCACATGGTCAAGCGGTCAACCCCTCCGGCGTGCGCGCTGCGGATGGGAGGCATCTGAATCAGAACCCCCTCGATGAGCTCCACTCGATCGTCCTCAGAGAGGATGCCCGTTTCAGCCAGCCGATGGTATTCGTCCACCGTGAACTTGCGAAGAGCGGCCTGCGTGGCCATCCCGGCCTCCCCTTCTCATCGCTCCCCACCATTGTATCCGAAACGCCGGATCCGCTCGGGATCTCACCAGACCCGGCAGATCAGGCCTTTGAGGTATTCGGACTCGGGGAACGAGAGGCGGATGGNATGATCAGGCCCCTGGGAGAGCTTCTCGAGGATCTGGACCTCGCGCCCGGCGTCCTCCGCGGCGGCGAAGACGATCTTCTGGAAGAGCTCCGGGGAGACCAGGCCGGAGCATGAGAAGGTGATCAGGAGCCCACCCGGGCGGATCAGGCGCAGGGCCTGCAGGTTGATGTCCTTGTAGCCGCGGGCGGCGCGGTTCAGATGCGCCTGGGAGTAGGCGAACTTGGGGGGATCCAGNATGACGGCGTCGAACCGCCGCCCCTCGGCGACGAAGCGCCGCAGCACCTGAAAAGCGTCCCCCTCCACGTTCTCGAAGCGGTCCTCCCCAAAGCCGTTGAGGCGCAGGTTCTCCGCCGCCAGGCGCAGGGCCTCCGCCGAGGTGTCCACGTTCACCACGCGGCGGGTCCCNGCGGCCAGGGCGTAGACGGCGAAGGCCCCGGTGTAAGAGAAGGCGTTGAGGGCCTCCTCCGCGCCGCTCAGGTAAGCGGCCGCCCGTCGGCGGTTCTCCCGCTGATCCAGATAGAAGCCGGTCTTGTGCCCCCGCGCCAGGTCCACGTAGAAGCGATGCCCATGCTCGATGATGATCAGCCGCTCGGGCGGGGCTTCGCCGGCCAGGAGCCCGCAACGCGGCGGCAACCCCTCTTTCTCCCGCACGTCCACATCGCTGCGCTCGTAGATGCCCCGCGGCCGGAACATCTCCCGAAGCAGCTCGACGATGAGGGGCTTCCAGCGTTCGATGCCCAGGGTGAGGGACTGGAGGACCAGGAACTCGTTGTAGCGGTCCACGATCAGGCCGGGCAGCCCATCGCTCTCGGCGAAGACCAGGCGGTAGGCGGTGGTGTGGGCTTGCAAGCCGAGGGCCTCGCGGGCCTGGGCCGCCCGCGCCAGGCGCCGGCGCCAGAAGGCCTCCTCCACCGCCTCCTGGGGGTCCCAGGTGAGCAGGCGGGCCAGGATCTGGGAGCGGCGGTTGAGGTAGCCCCGGGCCAGCCATTCCCCCTCGAAGGAGAAGATCTCCACCAGGCCCCCGTCCTCCACCGGGCCCTCCAGACGCCCCATGGCGCCGGAGAAGATCCAGGGGTGATGGCGGCGGACCGGCCGGTCGTGCCCCGGCTTCAGATACAGGCGCGCGGATCCCCGGGGAAGCGCCATGCCTGGCTCCAGAAAACAGGGTTCAATCNCCTATATTTTCCATTCCTTCAAGGAGTTATGGCACGAGCAGGCCTGCNGTCCCGCTTCTACAATGGGATGGAAGGCGCGTCGCGAGCGATTCGTGGGGCGCCTCGTCTGGGGAGGTTCGGGATGGTCTACGCGCGGTTCTTCCGGGTGCTGGGGTTCGCTCTCCGGCTGCTGGCGCATGGGGTGTGGTGGGAGCTTCTTCTACGGCGGTTGCGCCCGGCCTGGGTCCGGGAGACGGCNCCGGCGCGCTACCGGCGCTGGGNGGCCGCGTTCGGGGATTTGGCGGTGGAGCTGGGCGGTGCGCTGATCAAGCTGGGTCAGTTCCTGAGCGCACGGGTGGATCTCCTGCCGGACTTCGTGACCGAGGAGCTGGCCCGGCTCCAGGATGAGGTGCCGGCTGAGCCCTTCGAGCGGATCCGTCCGTTGCTGGAGGCCGAGCTGGGGGAGCCGCCGGAAGCGGCCTTCCGGGCTTTCGAGGCCGTCGCCATCGCGGGAGCCTCCCTGGGTCAGGTCCACCGGGCGTGGCTCCCGGATGGGACGCCGGTGATGGTGAAGGTGCAGCGGCCGGGCATCGAGCGGCTGCTGGCGGCGGATCTCGCCGCGTTGCAGGTGGTGGTCCGCGCCCTTTCCCTTTACCCTCCGTTGCGCCGGCGGGTGGATCTGGATCGCCTGCTTCAGGANTTCAGCCGCACGCTGTGGATGGAGCTGGATTATCTGGCGGAGGCGCGGAACGCGGAGCGGTTCGCCCGCAACTTCGCCGGGGATCCCGGGGTTCGCATCCCACGGCCTTTCTGGTCCCACACCCGTCGGCGCGTCCTGGTGCTGGANGATGTGACGGCCATCAAGATCACGGATCTGGNGGCCATCGAGGCGGCCGGCATCTCNCGCTCGGAGGTGGCGCGGCGGCTTTATCAGGTCTATTTGAAGCAGGTCTTCGAGGATGGCTTCTTCCACGCNGATCCGCATCCGGGCAATCTCTTCGTGGCGCCGCTGGAGGGGGAGGGATCTGGGGGAAGCGGACGCCCGTTCCGTCTGCACTTTGTGGACTTCGGCATGGTGGGGTGGATCTCCCCGGAGGCCCGCCGGTGGCTGCGGGAGGCGGCCATCGGTCTGGGGACCCGGGANGCGGGGCGGATCGTGCGCGCGATGGACGCGCTGGGGTTTCTGCTGCCGGAGGCGGATCGGACGCTCGTGCGCCGGGCGGTGGAACGGCTGCTGGATCGGATCTGGGGTCTTTCGATGAGAGCGCTGCGGGAATGGTCGCTCACGGAGGTGGAGACGCTCTTTCTGGAGTTCCGCGAGCTGCTCCTGCGCTTCCCCTTTCAGATCCCCCAGGATTTTCTGTTGCTCGGGCGCACCCTGGGGTTGCTGGCGGGGCTGGTCACCCGGCTGGATCCGGAGTTCAACGTGTTTGAAGAGGCAGAGCCCTTCGCGCGGCGCCTGCTGGAAGAGGAGCCGTGGGGGTGGGTGGAGCAGATCCTTGAGGCGGCGTGGGGGATCCTGCGGACCCCCCTGGATCTCCAGCGGTTCCTGGAGCGCTCGCTGCGCGGGGAGCTGCAGTGGCGGGTGACGTTCCCGGAAGCGCGGGAGACCCTTTCTCTGATCACGGAGGGGTTCCAGCGGCTGATCTGGCAGCTCACCGGATTGGTCTGGGTGATGATGGGCCTGTTCGCCGGGTTGAACCATCAACCCGCACTGGCTGGGGTGCTGCTCGGGATCGGTGGGCTATGGTTGTTATGGGGGCTGCGCCCGTTGCGCCGGCGTCGTGGAGGGGGAGGGTAGAGGAAGCGCTCCGGGCGAGCCCCCGGGTTCAGGAGGGGTGGGAGCCTGTTGGCGTTTTCTCCCCCTCTTCCAGCCATGCGTCGATGGC
>JGI26465J51735_1000755_pt1 | contig 12508 bp, 14 predicted proteins | sample PerSpoBPS_BMetaG_FD_51735 | JGI IMG/M metagenome (IMG submission 51735) | reverse complement strand
ACCGAGACAGGGCGTGCAGCGACGGAAAAGGCGTCCGGGCTGCCCGATGAACGAACTTACTTTGCGCCCGAAGGCTTCTTTGCGGCTTTCTTCGTCACTTTGTGAGTCATTTTCTTCGCTGCCTTCTTGCTCGGTTTTCGGGTTACCTTCTTTGCAGCCTTCTTAGCAGGTTTGGCAGCGGGTTTCTTTGCAGGTTGAAGTTGGATTGCTTGTGCGGGCTTTTGAGGGGCGGTTGGTTTCGTCACTTGCGGCGGCTTTGCAGGTTGAGCAGGTTTGGCAGGCTGAGCAGGTTTCGCAGGTTGAGCAGGTTTCGCGGGCTGGGCAGGTTGAGCGGGCTGAGCGGGTTTTGCAGGTTGCGCTTTAACTTCAGGTTTGGCGGGCGGTTTTTGCTTTTGAGGTTGCTGGGCAGCCCCCATAAACGGCAGAGCCAAAGTCGCTGCTAACACCGCTGCTGTCCACCGTTTCAGCATACGACACGCACCTCCTTGAAAGTTTTTGCTTCTCGCTGACATCGCTTCTGCGATGCCCGCAGAATAAAGCGAAGGACGCCCGCACTTAGTTCCCTGAATTGGCAGGGAACTTTCGTCGTTCATTTGCGCTTTCCTTTGTGGCAGTTTCTCTTGTGGGAGGCGCTGGGTGACCGATGAACGACCAGATTGAGGAGTTTGAGAAGTTGGTCAAAGCAAACCGGGATGCCCTGTATCGCATCGCTTACAGGCTAACAGGCAACAGGGACGATGCGGAGGATTTGCTTCTGGAGGCGTTGACCGAAGCGTGGGAAAGTTTCAACCACTTTCAGAAGGGCACGGAGTTTGTCCGGTGGGTTGCGACAATCATGACCCACACCTTCCTTGACTGGCAGCGGAAGAACAGCCATTACGAGTTCGTCTCGTTGGACGAACCAAGCGAAGAAGACGAAGGGCCTTTGGAGTTGCCGGACGAAACCGATGACCCAGAGGAGTTAGCGCTTCGGCGAGAATTTTGGAGGGCAGCAAAGAAGGCTTTGGATGAACTGCCACCGGAATTTCGGACGGTTGTGGCGTTGGTTGACATGGAAGGGCTGAGTTACGAGGAAGCGGCGAAAATTTTGAACTGCCCTATCGGAACCGTTCGCTCTCGGCTTCACCGGGCGCGAACGATTTTGCGGGAGAAGTTGAAAGATTGGCTCTGACGACAAATGACGAAACTTGACGCGAAAGCGAGGCGATAAAAGATGGCGTGTCCTCAATGGTCGGAACAAATTTCGGCTTGGCTTGATGGCGCTCTCTCAGGGCGGGAAAGGGAGGAGTTAGAAGCGCACCTTGAAGCGTGCGAGGCTTGTCGCAGCGCTGCAACCCAGTTGCGGAGCCTGAAGCGTCAGTTGAAGGCAATGCCCGTCCCGCCACCAAACGACGGGATGTGGAACAGGATTTTGCGCCACATCCGCCACCACGCCCGCTTGAGGCGAAACATCTACATCAAGCGATGGGTCGTCGCTTCTTGGTTTGCAGTGGCTGCAAGTGTCGCTATCTTGGTGACAACTTTTTTGTGGTTCCGCCCTGCGAACTCAAAACCTGCAAGGACAATCAACACTCTTGTGAGTTACCATGCGGACAACCTTTCGCTGGCTTTGAGCGATAACCCGATGTGCCATCTCGTCGCAACGGCAGAGTTATCGGAGGCTGAAGGATATGAGTGATGGCAGAGCGGTTAAACTCGCTGCGACGATGGCGTTACTTTTGCTCGGCTCGTCAATGCTTGCCTTTTCCGACGAACGCCCAGACCCGTTGCTTTTGCTTCGCAAATCTTTCAGCCCTTCCATCGCGTATACCTGCAAGGTCGTGGTTACGGCTTGGCGAAGTCCAAAGGGTGAAACTGCTTTGCTTCGCGAGTGGCGGCTTCCGGGAGGTCTCTACCGAATTGAGTATCTTGCACCGAAAAATTTGCGGGGGACGGTTATCACCTCGGACGGGAAAAGGCGATGGCGCATCGTCAATGGAAGGGCTGTTTGGGACTTAGCAGTTGACGAGTTGACACCTGAAAGGTTGGATTTGCTCAGCCAAAATTATCGGCTGGAGGTCGTAAAGCCTGCAACGGTTCTCAACCGGAAAGCATGGTTGGTGGAAATAACGCCGAAACTGAGGGCAAGCCGAAGCACCTTCTCTGGCTGGATGCGGAGCACGGCATAGTCCTCAAGGGCGAGTTGCTCGGAAGCGACAAAAACCCAATCGCTTTCATGACCGTGACCGAACTGAAGTTCCTGAAACCGAACGAGGTTGACCAGAAGATGTTCGCTCCCCCCAAAAAGTTGGTCACCAACAAAGTCGCTTCCTTCCCGCTCACAAAGGAGGAAGCAGCGAAGCGATGGGCTGTGAGTTTGCCTGACAAGTTGCCGTTTGGCTTCCGCTTGGAACGAATTGAGGAGGCAGCACTAACTCAAAAGCGACCCACCCTCCACGCCATCTACACCGACGGGCTAATCAGGGTTTCCCTTTTCGTCCTGCCGACAGGTCAAGACTTCCCCGTCTCTGTCTCCCGCTTGCCTGTTGTCCGGTGGAAGCAAAAAGGCAGAACTTTCCTGCTTGTCGGCAATCTGGACAGAAGTCTGCTTGAGCGATTGCGACGAAGTTTTGAGTAAGGGTGTGAGAGTGCAAAAGGTGTGTTCGGTCATTCGTTTTCAACCTCTTGCACCTTTGTGCTCTTGCACACGCTCGTAACGATGTCGCCGTTTTTGATGGGAACAAGTTGGCGACCTTTGGCAGCCCTTCCCATTCGCCTTACCTTGTCAACAGCGATTCGGAAGACGATACCGCGAGCCGTTGTGATGAGGACTTCATCTTCGGGTCTAACGACTTGGACGGCGACCAAATTGCCAGTCTTTTTGTCAACCCCCATCAGAATCAACCCTTTGCCCCCTCGCCCCTGCGGGCGGATTTCCTCCAACGAAACCCGCTTGCCGTAGCCGAACTCTGAGATGACCAAGACCGAATCATCACTTGGCTCAACCAAATCAAAGGTGACGACCTTATCGCCCTCCTGCAGATTGATTCCGCGAACGCCTTGAGCCTGTCGCCCCATCGGGCGAACTTCGTCTTCCTTGAACCTGATGACCATGCCTTTCGCCGTCGCTAACAGAACTTCCTTGTTCCCGTCCGTCCATTTGACGCCGCACAACTCGTCGCCTTCCGCCAGCGTGATGGCTTGGACGCCTTTCGCAAGTCGGGTCGTGAATTCGCTCAGCGGAGACTTTTTGACCGTGCCATTTCGGGTTGCCATGAACAAGTAACCGCCGTCTTCAAAACTGGCAATGGGAACGGTAGCGACGATTTGCTCGTCACTGTCCAGTTGAAGCAGTTGCCCAAGATGCGTCCCTTTTGCTTCCCTGCTTGCGGCGGGAATCTCGTAGGCTCTCAGTTGATAGCACCGACCTTTGTTGCTGAAGAAGAGCAAAGTGTGGCGGGTCGAAGCGATGACCAACTCAGCCAGAGCATCTTGCTCCCTGCGGCTCAAGCCGATGGTCATCTTGCCTCGCTTCCGTTCCATGTAGGCATCCAATGGCAACCGCTTGATGTAGCCGTCACGGCTGATAGCAATGGCAATATCCCGCTCAACGAGCAATTCTTCCATCGGCACATCGGCGTCTTCGGCTTGGGCGACGATGGCTGTTCGGCGCGGGTCAGCAAACTGGCGCTTAACCTCTTGCAACTCCTGCTTGATGATGAAGTCCACCTGCTTTGGACTGCGCAAAATCGCTTGCAACTCCTCAATGCGCTTGATGAGCGCCTCGTATTCTTCGCGCAAGCGTTGCTGGTCAAGTCGGGTCAATTGCCCCAATTGCATGTTCAAGATGGCATCGGCTTGTTGTTCGCTTAACTTGAAATGCCTCATCAANCGCTCTTTCGCTTCCTCNCGGCTTTCNCTTCTNCGGATTATGGCGATCACTTCGTCCAAGTTTCGGGCGACCAACCTCAAGCCTTCCAAAATGTGAGCCCTTGCTTCAGCTCGCCGCAACTCAAATTGCGTGCGGCGCGTGACAACTTGGCGGCGGTGGTCAATGTAGTGCTGGAGCAGGTCTTTCAGCGTCAAGATTTTCGGCTCGTTGTTGACGAGAGCCAGAAGGATGATGCCGTAGTTGACCCGCAGGTTGGTGAGTTTGTAAAGTTGGGCGAGGACCGCTCGCGGGTTATAATCCCGCTTGACCTCTACGACGATGCGCATCCCCGTCCGGTCAGTCTCGTCGTTGACATCGGCTACGCCTTCAAGTTTTCGGCTCTGGACCAAGTTGGCAATTTGGACGATGAGTTGCTCCTTGCTGACGCGATAAGGCAATTCGGTAATGACTATCGCTGTGCGACCGCCGGGCAAGTTTTCAATTGTCGCCCGACCTTGCAAAACAATTGTGCCCCGCCCTGTTGTGTAGGCTTCACGGATGCCATCCTTGCCGACAATAATTCCGCCTGTCGGGAAATCTGGACCTGGCAGGAACTTCATCAAGTCGTCAATGCTGGCATCGGGGTGGTCAATTAAGTGAAGCAAGGCATCAACGACTTCTCCCAAGTTGTGGGGCGGAATTTCCGTCGCCATCGCGACGGCGATGCCTGTCGCCCCGTTGATGAGCAAGTTGGGCACTTTCGCAGGCAGCACAACGGGCTCCATGTGCTTCTCGTCGTAGTTGGGACGCCAGTCAACAGTCTCCTTGTCAATGTCTTCCAACATCGCCATCGCAATGGGAGCAAGACGGCATTCGGTGTTGTGGTTGATGAACCCGTTGGCGACGAAGGAATGGCAATCGCTGTCCACTCGCACCGAGTAAACCCGCTGCCAGCCTGCCGATTCTATCGCCACGATGCGGTCAAAGAAGTAGCGGCGCGCCACAAGGAAAGTGACGAGCGTGATGTCGGCAGCGGGAAGGGCTTGCATCAGACGGGGCATCGCCAATGCTAACCGTTCAGGGCGGTCAAAGTTATGCTTGCTCAGCCACTCCCGATGGCGCCTTGCGACACGGCGGACATAGGCAGCGAGGAAGGGAACGAAATCGTAGCGAGCGAGGGCTCGTCCTGAGAGTTGGGACAAGACTTCCGTTAACGCTCGCTGCTTCGCTTCGGACACAAAACCGATTTGCTCGGCGAACCGTTGAAGGTTTTCCTTGCCTTGAATGAAAAGGCGCCAGTCTCGGCGAGTGTTATCAAAGGAGCGGGTGCTGACGATGCCGAAGCGCAAGAGCAAAAGTTGCACCTGCTTCACTAACCGCTCGCTGCGGGAGGTAAGGGAGACCCGATACAAAGTGCCACTGGATCGCTCCACTGACCCGTCACCTTCAAACAAAGCGCGAAGGAAAGCAGCGACAACGGCTTTAGGGGAGCGCAAGATAACGGGCGGAATTTGGCGTTCGGCAGACTTACCCTTCAGCCCTAAGTTTCGCAGGAAGTCAACGACCTGCTTGCTAACGATTTGCATCTGCCAGAAAGGTTGCTTGCCGAAGCCGACGGGAGCACGAAGCCAGCGATGCAACCTGCAGGTAGGAAAGAGATTGCGCCAAGTTGCCTCAAAGGCGTCAGCGAATTCGCCGGGCGTTGCTGTAAATTCCACGACCTTTTCCCGCACCGTTCCCTCCGCCACCAACGCGCCAAGCAAAAAAGCCAACCGCTCGTCCAGCACGGTCGGTAACCGATGGCGATGGGCGCGGGAACGAGATGAGAGTTTCGGATGGAAAGGACGCAAGTCAACGAGTTGGTCTGTCCAAAGTTGACCGCTGCGGTCTAAAACGACAAAATCGCCCACTCGCAGTTGTGACAGTGTCTTCCAGACGAAAGTCGGTCGCCCTTCAGCGTCGGGTTGGCAAACGAGAACGGGATGATTGAAAGTGCCCGTGAGTTCAAAACCGTGTTGGGTGCGCACCCGCAAAGTAGGATGAATGCCGCTATCAAACCAACGGCTCGCTTTGTTCGCTTTCCCATCCCACGAAAGGACTTTCACGCTGATCTCTCTTGTGCCCTCACCGATTGGCTTTCCTTCCTCGCCCAACTCAGCGATAGGCACCATCCCTCGGTCAGTCACGACGAGGGTGTCGCCTGTGACACAGTAGCGCATTTGAGCTGGTGGGTCGCCGTCAATGCTGCCAAAGTTACCTTGACCGTCGATGAGGGGGTAGCGCATGGTGAAGTCTTGTGCCATACGAACCAGCGCTTCATAGATGGGAGCGTCACCGTGCGGGTGATATTTCTTCATGACCTCGCCGACGACTGCCGCGCACTTTTCCCTCGGTCGGTCAGGAAACATGTTTTGCTCATACATGGCGTAAAGGATTCGGCGTTGGACGGGCTTGAGCCCATCCCTCACATCGGGCAGCGCCCGCGACACAATCACGCTCATTGCATAGCGGGTGTAGGAAGTCGCCAATTCCCGCTCCAGCGAAACAGGCACCAGTTCCCTNGCGAAAGTCACTTCAGCCATGCGGATAACCCCCTATCCAAAAACCGAGTCGCAACGATTTCGCGCTTGAAGAAGTTTTTTGTGGGCGACGAAAAAGNATAAGACGCTTCGCCAAAGAAAGCAAGAGCGCAGGCAGCGAGGACCAAACGATTTGCTTCACTTGATGCCACTTGGGCTAAAATTGTCACAGCGCAAGTAACAGTGGCGAAACAATCACGAAAGGAGCGAGCGAAATGAAAGTCTCGGTGCGAATACTTCGGTTTGACCCCGAAAAGGACAAAAAGCCTTACTGGCAGCAGTTTGAGGTTGAGGCGGAACCGACCGATAGGGTTTTGGATTTGCTGCACTACATACGCGACGAGCACGACGGAACTTTGGCTTTCCGCAGGTCGTGCGGGCACGGAATTTGCGGCTCGGACGCTATGGTCATCAACGGAAAGAACCGCTTGGCTTGCAAGACATTGGTGAAAGACCTGAAGCAGCCCATCACAGTTGAGCCATTGAAAGGCTTTCGGGTCATCAAAGACCTCGTTGTCGACATGGAACCCTTCTTTGCCAAATACCGAGCCGTCATGCCTTACCTGATCAACGACGAACCACCGCCACCGACGGAACGGCTTCAATCGCCCGAGGAACGAGGACTTTTTGACGACACCACGAAATGCATCCTTTGCGCTTGCTGCACGACCAGTTGCCCGGTCTTTTGGTCAAACAGCCAATATCTCGGACCTGCAGCCCTCGTTGCTGCCCATCGGTTCATCTTCGACAGCCGCGACAGGGCTGCCCTTCAGCGGTTACAGATTTTGGCTCAGTATGGCGGCGTATTCACTTGCAGGACAACTTTCAACTGCGTTGACGCTTGCCCTCGTGGCATCAATGTCACGAAGGCAATTCTGGAACTCAGGCAAGCCGTCTTGACTGGGAAAGTGCCGCAACCTGTTGAGCCGTCTCATGTTGAAAAGTGAGCAACTTCTCAGGTCTGCGAGGTAAGCGGGATGGCATCCGAGAAAAGCCTTGAAGAGCAACTGGAAAAGTTGCGGCAAAAGTTGATGGAAGCGGGCGTGAAAATTTTGTCGGGCAACTGGGGAGGAAAAGGCGGCATCGCTCGTTACAAGGGACAGTGGCTTGTCGTCATGGACAGGCATTTGCCAACAAACTTGAAACTACGGTTGCTGCAAGCGATGCATCAACTTCTTTCCGTTCCCGACGCTCAGCACCCTACACTCGGCACCCACACTGAAGGGCGAACCGAGGAGACGAGAGGGGATAGAGATGGAGGAGCGCCAATCAGTAATCCCGATTAGCCGATGGCGATGGGGTGTTGCCTTCGTCGTCTTCATGACCTTGCTTTTCTGTGGGCGGTTGTGGTGGCTGCAAATTTACCAAGGCGAACATTTAGGTGAGAAGGCTCGCAGCCGATACCTGCGGGCAATTGTGACGAGAGCGCCGAGGGGCGAAATACTTGACAGGAACGGGAAGGTCCTCGCCACCAACGAACCGTCTTTCAACATCGCCTTGTTCCCTGCCGAATTTTCAACGGACAGCGCTGACCCGGAAAAAATCTGCAAAGTAATTGGCATCCCGCGCGAAACCCTTGAAGGCGCCATAGCCAAAATCCGAGCCAACAAAGTCCCACTTTTTGAACCCGTTCGGTTGGTGGTTGGGGCTGATTTCGCTACGGTGACGAGGGTTTTGGAACGGAGTTGGGAGTTGCCCGGCATCATCGTTTTGGAAGAGCCTTTGCGCCGCTACCCTCATGGCAAGTTGGCAGCCCATGTCCTCGGACATGTCGGGGCAGTCGCTGAAGAGGAACTGAAGCGGCGCAAAGACCTTGATTTGTTTGACTGGACAGGCAAGATGGGTTTGGAAAGGGTTTACGACAAGTTTTTGCAAGGCGAACACGGTCGCGAAATCGTTGAAGTTGATGCGAGGGGAGCGCCCATCAGAAGACTTCGTCGCGAACCAGCACAACCAGGACAAGTTTTGGTGACGACCCTCGATTTGGAGTTGCAAAGTGGCTGAAGCAGCTTTGCAAGGCAAGAGAGGGGCAGTTGTAGCCATAGACCCTCGCGACGGGGAAGTTCTGGTCATGGCTTCGTCGCCAACCTTTGACCCCAATTGGTTCAGCAAGGGCATCAAACCGGAACTTTGGCGCTGGCTTGTCTCTCACAAGGCTCACCCAATGCAAAACCGAGCCATCGCGACAGCACATCCGCCCGGCTCAACCTTCAAAGTCGTCACAGCAACAGCAGCACTGATTTACGGCAAAGCAACTCCCAAGACGCGCATCAATTGCGGTGGCGGTCGCGTTGTTGGGCGCAGGTTCTTCAGGTGCTGGCGGCGACACGGGACGGTGGACATGGTGAAGGCAATTGGACAATCTTGCGACACCTACTTTTACACCCTCGGCTTGGCTGTAGGTCCGGAAAGGTTGGCTCATATCGCTTCGTTGATGGGCTTGGGCGCTAAAACGGGGATTGATTTGCCCGGCGAAATTAAAGGCGTTCTCCCGTCGCCTAAATGGAAGCGGGAACGATATCGCGAGCGATGGTATGGCGGCGATACGGCTAACATGTCCATCGGGCAAGGCTATCTTTCCGCCACACCTATCCAGATGGCTTTGGTCGCTTGCGCTATCGCTAACAACGGCGTCGTCTATCAGCCTCATCTTGTCAAGGAACGACGAAGTCCCGACGGGAAGGTTTTGGAACGGGTTGAGCCGAAAGTCCTGCACCGCATCCATGCCCCTGCTTCGGTTTGGAACACTGTCAAACAAGGGATGTTGGCAGCGGTTTACGGTCCGGGCGGGACGGCACGCCTTTTGGCTGATTTGCCCATCAAAGTTGCCGGCAAGACGGGTTCTTCCGAGCACCGCAAGGGTGCAAAAACTCACGCTTGGTTCATCGCTTTCGCCCCAGCCGATAATCCGCAAATTGCCTTGTGCGTGATGGTTGAGGAAGCGGGGCACGGTGGCGAAGTAGCCGTCCCCATCGCCAAGCAAATCCTTCAAGCGTTCGCATCAAAGTTGCAAGTCGCTGACATCGCTACAATTTCTGTGAGCCGCTAAACCTGTCAAAGGGGAGGAACTCGAGATGCCCCGAAAACGGCGGATGCCAAATCGGGTCTGGACCGACGAAGAATGGCGTGAAGCCGTTGAGCGCTCACGAGCGTTGATTCGCGAAGCGCAAGAGAAAGCGAAAACGCTATCGCACGAGGAATTCGCTAAGTGGTGGCGAAAGCACTGTGCAGTAAAGGGAGGCGGAGCGTATGAAGCGCTTTTGGAGATAAGAGAGGCGATGAGAGGATGGGACAGCATGCCCAGCCNAAAGCGACAAAAGAAAAAGAGCGCAGAATCGTCTTGAATGCTTCCGTCTCTTTGCTCTGGTTTTTACGCGATGAGCCGCCAGAACTTTGCGAGCGAGCAGATTGGCTGTATGACGACATCATGTCAGGTCGCGTGACGGTTCATGTCCCTGACATTTGGCTCTTTGAAGTGAGCGGCGGTTTGGTTAAGGCAGTTCACTCGAAACGGTTGACCATAACTCAGGCTCAGGCAGCATTGAGCATGGTTGACGCTTTAGTCGCCTTACCCAATTGGAACACCCATTTCCACAACCGAGACTGGCTTTACAGTGATGTGGCGAGGTGGGCGATGGGCTACAGCGTGAGTTTTTACGATGCCGTTTACCTTTTCCTCGCCCTTCACCAACGAGCCACTTTCTGGACGGCTGACCAAAGGCTTTACAGGTTCTTGGTTCAAACCAAACGGCGGCTGAAATTACTTGTCCAGTGGATTGGTGACTACAAGGTCAAGTGGTGATGGCGATGGTCACAAAACCTGTCGCCCTTTGGGGTTTCATGGGCAGCGGCAAAACGAGCGTTGGCAAAGCCCTTGCTCAAAAACTTGGCTACGAATTCGTTGACACCGACGAAATTATCGCTCAAAGGTTCGGCAAGCCTATCTCGCAGATTTTCGCTGAAGATGGGGAAGCAGCATTCAGGCGAGCCGAAAGCGACTTGCTGGCGGAACTGCTCCAACGCCAGAGACTTGTGATAGCGACGGGCGGCGGGATGCCGACAGTGCCTGAAAACTTAGCAGCCTTGAGAACCAAGGCTCTCAATTTCTACTTGCGCGTCCCAACCGAAATCCTTTACGAGCGCTTGGCTACGGTCAAAGACCGACCGTTACTTGAAGGCTTCACTGACCGATACTGGCGCATCGCAACTCTTTTGGCGCAAAGGGAACGCTTTTACACTCAGGCTCAATTCATCGTCAATTGCGGCAGGCAAACCCCTGAGCAAATTGCCGAGAAAATTTTCGCTTGGGTTCGGGCTCTGGATAACGATGACGATGCTGTGACCGTTGACTTGGGCGAGCGAAGTTACCAAGTGCTCGTCGGAAACGATTTGCTTTCGCGCGTGGAACGAATCGTTGAGGCTCGCGACTTGCAGCCACCGTTTGCAGTCGTGTGCGATGAGAGCGTGAAAAATTTCGGCGAAACTGTCCGAGAACGCTTGAGCAAGTTGGGGAAATCGGAGCAAGTCAGTGTCCCATCGGGTGAAGCGAGCAAGAGCATTGAGCAGGCAATATCGCTTTGGCATTGGCTTGCAGATATTGCGATGCCTCGCAACGGGACGCTGTTTGCTGTCGGCGGCGGGGTCATCGGCGACTTGGTTGGCTTTGTGGCGGCAACTTACATGCGCGGGGTCGCTTATGTCCAAGTGCCGACAACTTTGCTCGCTATGGTTGACAGCGCTATCGGGGGCAAAACAGCGGTTGACCTTCCCCACGCCAAAAACCTTGTCGGGGCATTCCATCAACCTTCCCTCGTCATCAGCGACTTGTCGTGCCTGAAGACAGTGCCTGACAGAGCCTTCACCGCCGGGCTTGCCGAAGTCGTCAAATACGGGGTCATCGCCGATCCGGCACTTTTTCGCTACCTGCACGACAACGCCGATTTGATTTTGCGCCGACACCCTGTCGCCCTGAGGACAATCATCACCCGTTCCGCATCAATCAAGGCGAGCGTCGTTGCTTTGGATGAGCGGGAACAAACGGGCTTGAGGATGATTCTCAACTACGGTCACACTTTCGGTCACGCATTGGAGGCGGCGACGAACTTTCAACTGCTTCACGGTGAGGCAGTGGCGATAGGGATGACCGCAGAAGCATATTTGGCATGGAGGCTCGGATGGTGTGACCGAGAAATACTTGACGAGCAAACCGAAGTGCTGCGGGCTTTAGAGTTGCCGACGAAATTGAGGGAAGTCGCTGAACCCGTCCCTGAACCCGACATCGCCTCGCTAACGGAAATCATGCTGCGAGACAAAAAACGGAAGGGAAGCATTGTTCGCTTCGCCCTGCCGAAACGACTTGGCGAAACTGCCATCACCGATTTCCCCGTCCCCGATGACCTAATTGCGGATGCTTGGATTTTCGTCCTGCGGTGAGACGGAATATAGGAACGGGTTCCTTCGTCTATAAAAAAGTGGCGGAGCAAAAACGATGCAAGGAGGCGATGTCGGATGAAGCGAATTCTCTTGGCGTTAACGATTGCGACGCTCGCTTTCGGCGGAATCGCAGCGGCTCAATTTGGTTTCGGAGGAAAAGGCTTCGGGCTCGGTTGGTGCTGGCTCGCACCCGATGTCCTCAAGCAGCAACTTGGCTTGACAGACGAGTAAGTCAAGAAACTCACCGAACTGCGAACGAAGCATTTGGAGAAAGTTGGTAAACTTGTCGCCGAATTGGCTGCAAAGCGCGCAGAACTTCGGACCTTGTGGCTTTCACAAAAGCCCGACGAACAACGCATCAAAGAGTTGACCGAGCAAATCGCAAAACTTCAGGCTGAACTTATGACCGAGCGAACCAACTTCCAACTTGAGGTCCAAAAAATCCTCACACCCGAGCAATTGAGCAAGTTGCCCCAAATTTGGGGTCGCGGCTTCGGTCTGGGATTGGGCTTAGGTCTCGGTCCGAGATGGGGTCGTGGATTCGGTTGGCAGCAATTTGCCCCGCCAGCACCTGTCCCACCTGCCCCGCGACGAGGTTGGGGCGGTTGGGGAAGAAGATGGGGCTGGTGAAGTCGCAATTTAGCCC
>JGI26465J51735_1000754_pt1 | contig 12511 bp, 10 predicted proteins | sample PerSpoBPS_BMetaG_FD_51735 | JGI IMG/M metagenome (IMG submission 51735) | reverse complement strand
TTATGTTTTATCAGCGCTTTTGTACAAAATGCAGGATAAGAGGAATTTATGCTCACTGCTCTTTTTGTAGAAGAGGATTTTGTGATTTTTGTATTCGTAGTTGTAGTTATTGTGGTGCGCTTGCTTGTGATGATTGTATTATGAAAAGAAGGCTATATCGCTGTCCATTTTGTAATTTTGGAGTGTTTATTTAAAATCCGCAATAAATATATTAAAATCTCTTCTTGTTTTTCCATTCCTATTAGATGTCCAAATAATTTTCTTTCCATCTTTTGAAAACATAGGAAATGAATTAAAACCATTTGAATATGTAATTCTCTCTAAATTTTTCCCATCTATATCTATTTTATATAATTCAAAATTAAAACTATTTGGCGCATGGAGATTTGATGAAAAAATAATAAATTTTTCAGATGGATGAAAATGTGGAGCAAAATTTGAAACACCTTTTGGGCTTTTTGTAATTTGCCAAAAACTATCCTTTTCTAAATCATAAATAAATAATTCAACTTCATCAGGTTTAACTAATCCTTTACTTAATAATTCCTTATATTCCTTTATTTCTAATGTATCTTTTAAATGTTTTGCTCTAAAAACGATATATCTGCCTGATGGACTGAACATAGCACCACCATCATAACCCAAAAATTTCGTAATTCTTTTAATAATTTTCTTATTCTTTAAACTCAAAAGATATAATTCTAAATCATTATCTTTTGAAGATGTGAAAACTATACTATCTGAAAAGTTTCCTTCACCTTCCGCATCATAATAATCACTTGAATAAAGCTCATAAGTGCTATCATTCTTTAAGTTATAAACAAATAAATCATAATTAAATAATTTCCAAACATAAATTCCTCTTTTCATATATTCATCAGCATATAAATTCTTTGGACATTCCTTCCCTTGTTTTATTGTGCTTGAAAATAAAATTAAACTATCATTTAAAAACCAAGAGCAAGTATTTGCTCCACCTTTTGAAATTTGTTTAAAAACAAATCCATTTGTATCCATTAAAAAAATTTGGTCGCACTCATAATAGTTCTTTATAAAAATTTTCTCATATTTTATATCTTTGAGAATTCCAAAAGTATCATAAATGCCCTTTATAAATATCATAAGTTTATTATTTCCTAAATTTTTTAAAACAAAATCGTAAGCTTTCATTTCATTCAAATTCATTTGAAGTTTATTTAAATAGTTTTTTTCTATTATTAAATAAATTCCACCTTCACCTTTTGATTGAAATGTTATATATCTTTCATCTTTTGAAAAATACGCCTCCGCATTTTCTCCTGAAAATGTTAATTGTTTTACATTACTTAAAAATTTTTCTTCACCTTTGAAAATAATTTGTAAGGTTAGGATTAAAATCAATTTTTAAAAGTTTAAGGCTGTTTTTTATCCTTTAAAATTTCAAAATTGACGAGTAGTAAATGTGAATGAATTTCCTTTTAAATATAATTATAAGTTCGGCAAGAGATGCTGCTGCACCTGTTTTAACAATTTATCCAGGGGCAGTTGCTACGGGATTAGGTGGAGCATTTACAGCATTTTCAGATGATATGTCAGCAATATATTACAATCCAGCAGGTTTAGCTAATATAAGAAATTTTAATTTATTTGGATGGCAACATTCAAATTGGTTACTTGGTTTAATACCTGATGCATATTATGAATTTGGTTCTTTTATATATCCAACTACAAGAGGAACAATAGGTCTTAGTTTAACATATTTAACAATTGGTGAGGTTGAAATACAAGATGAACAAGGGAATACTTATAAATTTGTTCCTTATGATGTTGTTGTGAGTTTAGGTTTTGGTAGTGAGCTATTAAAAAATTTAAAAGTTGGTGGAGCGGTTAAATATTATTATAGTTTTTTAGTTCCAGAAGATATTTTAAGAAGAGTTTATGGTGTTGAAGGAAAGGGAAGTGCCCAGGTTCCAGCTTTGGATTTAGGTATTTTATATCATTCTGACTATAATTTAAATTTGGGGATTTCCTTACAAAATATAGGACCAAGTTTAAGATATTCTGGAAATGAAGTTCCAGAACCATTGCCATTAGCTTTAAGATTAGGTCTTGGATATTATAATAAGTTTGGTAATTTAAGTTTTAGATTAGCGGGTGATGTTGTAAAAATTTTGGTTAATATCTTTCAGGATTATGCGGATAGTGGATTGAATTGGGTAATAGATGAGGCATTTAAACATGCTGGTGCGGAAATAGGCATAGGAAATTTTATATTTTTAAGATTTGGTTATTTTTATGATATATATGGTGATAGAGTAGGACCAACATTTGGAATTGGAGCAAAATTCCAAAATTTAAGCGTAGATATTTCAGATGATAGAATGATTTATAGATTTAATAAGGAAGGTGAATCCAAGCCTAATTTTAGATTTCAATTAAGCTATGAGGCAAACAAAAAATTAAAATCAGATACTTTTAAGTCTTTTGTTGTTGAAGCTTATGATACAAATGGAAATAAAATAAATAATTTCATTATTGAAGTTTTTGATACAACATGGAATAATAAAATTGGAGCATTTGAATCAAATAATTCCAAAGCTATTGTAAAAGTTCCTTATGGGATATATAACATTAGCATTTCAAGTAGAGATTATCATAGTGTTAAAGATAAAATTATTTTTAAGAAAAATGCCCAAAAATGGACATACAAATTAATACCTAAATCAAAATCAAATGTTTTAATTGAAGTTTTTGATAGTTTAAGAAAAAGACCAGCATTTGCTAAAATATCCATAGATACAATTGAAAAAGAAACAACTAATTTAAGTTTAAATTTGCCAGAAGGAACTTATGCTTTGAGGTTGTCTTCAATTGAATATGAAGACTATTATGAAGTTTTTGATTTTAAAGGTGATACTTCTTATGATTTGAAAATATACTTAAAACCAAAAATTTCCTATGTAAATTTAAAATTTAATAAAAAGGCAGATGTTGAAGTTTATAGAGATACAGAACTAATAAACACCTTTCAAGATTCTACAAAACTTTTAAAACTGCCAATTGGAGATTATAAATTTAAAATAAAATGTGAAAGTTGTCCAACTATGGAAATAAATTATGCTAATAATGAAATTAAGGACACAACAATTTATATAGAACTTTTTGATTATAATCAAGTTCTCACATTTAAAAATTTAGAAGAATTAAAATCATTTATTAGTAAATTTCCAAACGAAATTTTCTTTATTGAGTATTATGCACCAAATCCAATTGAAAAAATAAGTGAAATTTTAGGCTCAAATGAAGTAAAATTTTACAAATCAAAGGAAATTAAGTTTATCGTTAGCTTTAAAAACCAAAAAGGAGGATAAGATGAAAAGGTTACTGATTTTGCCTTTCATTTTGATTTATGCGTGTAAGAAGGTAGAAAATCAAGAAAAACAGGATGGAAATGTTATAGCGGTTGTTGGTGATATAAAAATTACAAATAAAGATTTACAAATTGGACTTGAAAACTTTCCAGGTATTGAGCTTACAAAAGAGCAAAAAGAAACTCTAAAAGATGAGCTTATAAAAACCGCAGTTTTTTATTTAGCAGCAAAGGATGAAAAATTTGATACAAATAGTAATTTGAATTTAAAAATTGAATGGATTAAAAGAAGTATTATAGCACAAGAGTTTTTAAAGAATAAATTTGGTAATAGGATGCCAAGCGAGACTGAAATAGAAAATTATATAAATTCTAATATATCTAAATTTTCAAAAAAAGCAGATGTAATTATTGTTCAATTTTTTGATACAACATTAAAGGCAGAAATTAGAGATTTATTATTAGATTTAAATAGAACGCCTGTTGCAGGAAAGAAACTTGATGATATGGTTAAGAAAGGAATTTTGTCAGCCCAACCCATTTCCATGAATTTAGGAATAGCTGAATTTGATTTTTCTGATAGTGTAATAGATATTTTAAAGAAATCAAAAAGTGGTGATGTTTTAGGTCCTTATAAAATACCAAATGGTTATAGTTATATTAAAGTGATTGAAATAAAAGATGACAATCCAAAAAGTCCTCAAATAAAACAAGCATTATTTCAGATATTTCTTTTAAGAGAGCAACAAAAGTTTATGGATTCATTATACCAAGCATTAAAAACGAAGTATATTAAATAAAATTATCTGAGAGCAATAGTTCTATTAGATTTTATTGGTGTTTAAATGGGGGCTAAGTTTTAGGAAATTATTGAATTTATCGGGGGTTCATTTAGGGGGCGAAGCCCCCTGCCGAAAAATGGGTATTTTAAAGCCGAAGGCTTGATTTCAGGGTGGGTGGGAAAGATAAGAAATAATCTATATTTTAGAATTATTGGACAACACAAATTTTTTATCATTTAAACTTTTAGAACTTGTGAATTTCCCTTTATTTATAATTTTCATTTTTGGCATCTTACAGATAATTATTATTAAAATTTTAGGATTGAGCTTAAATGTTTATTTATTAACATTATTGTCGGGAATAGCGATAATTTCATCTGGATTTATTCTTTCAATAGCTTCTGAAACTGCTCAAAAAGATGTTCCAAGAAGTTTTGCTACAATTTTTTTAGCATTAATAGCAATTTTACCTGAATATGCTGTTGATATATATTTAGCATATCAAGGAGGTAAAGACCCTCAATATGCTCACTATGCACTTGCTAATATGACTGGTGCTAATAGGTTGTTAGTTGGAGCATTCTGGCCCATTGTTGTTATTGTTTTTGTTTTATCAAAATTGAAGGAAAAAATTTATGAAATAGAACTTGATATTCATTTAGAAAAAATTTTCCTTTTAATAGCTACTATTTATGGGTTTTTCATTGCTATTAAATCAAGTATACAATTTTTGATGCTATTGCTCTTATTCTAATTTTTCTCATTTATAGTTATTTAGCAAGCAAACAAGAGCATATTGAGCCAGAATTTGAAGGGGATATTCAAAGGTTTATTACTAATCTTGACAAGCCAAAGCGAATTTTAACATATACATTATTATTTATTTATGCGGGGATTGGAATTTTATTATCCGCTAAACCATTCGCAGAAGGTTTAATAGAAATAGGGAAAAATTTAGGTATTGACCAGTTTTTTTTAATTCAATGGGTAGCACCTTTTGCAAGTGAAAGTCCTGAGTTTGTGATTGTTTTAATTTTGGCACTAAGAGGCTTTGGCTCTTGGGCTATTGGAACATTAATTTCATCAGAAGTGAATCAACTAACACTTTTAATCGCTGCTATTCCAATTGCTTTTTCGGTAGGTGCAGGCTCAATATCTGTCTTCTCGTTGGACAATAACCAAGTTGTTGAAGTGCTTTTAACTGTTTCACTATCACTATTTGCTATTATGATTATTTTAAATGATAGATTTCATATAATTGAGGCAGTTTTAATTTTAACTGCTTTTATTATAACATTTTTCGCTAAAAGTTATCATTTTGAAATATCATTTTTTTTAACTATTTTAAGCGTTTTAATTTTAGTTATTACAAAAAGATTTTCTCATATCTTTAATTCAATAAGTAAGGTTTTCCAGAGTAAATAATATGCTTTATCATCTTTTAACACCACTTTCTGAAAATTTTATTTTATTTAACCTTTTCAATTACATAACATTTAGAGCATTTTTAAGTGGTATTATTGCTTTTTTAATTGTTTTTACATTAACACCAATTTTTATAGAGAAATTTAAAGAATTTAGGGAAAGAATAAAAGAAGATGTTCCTTCTTGGCACAAGAAAAAAGAAGGCACACCAACAGCTGGTGGTATTGTTATGTTATTTTCCGTTTTAATTAGCTCATTATTATTAGTTAGATATGATAATCCTCTTGTTTGGATTTCATTATTTACTATAACATATATGGCACTAATAGGTTTTTATGATGATTATAAAAAAATGACCTCTAAAAGTAAGGTTGATGGACTTAAAGTTTTACCAAAACTTGTATTACAATCAATTCTTGCTATTGTTATTTTTATTTTTATAATTTTTTATTATCCACCCCAAATTGCTACAAAAACCCAACTTTTATTTTTCAAAAACATATATATTGATTTTTCAATTTTTTATCCAATTTTTATATTTTTTGTCTTTGTAGGAACTGCTAATGCTTTAAATTTGACAGATGGTCTTGATGGTCTTGCTGGTTCTTGCTCAATTCCTCCACTTATTACATTTTTAATTGTTGCTTATATTACAAGTCATATTGTGCTTTCAAAATATCTTAATATATTACATATTCCCCAAGCAGGAGAACTTACAATTATTTGTAGTTCTATAATTGGAGCATTACTTGGTTTTCTTTGGTATAATAGTTATCCTGCTGAAATTTTTATGGGTGATACAGGCTCTCAAATGCTTGGAGGTGCATTTGGAATTATAGCAATTTTAATAAAACAAGAAATTTTATTAGCAATAGCAGGAGGATTATTTGTTATTGAAGCATTATCTGTAATTATTCAAGTGAGTTATTTTAAATGGACTAAAAGGAAGTATGGACAAGGTAAAAGGATTTTCAAAAGGGCGCCCCTTCATCACCATTTTGAGGAAATTGGTTGGCAAGAACCTAAAATCGTCGCAAGATTTCTCATTATTTCAACACTATTTAGTATATTAGCATTAGCCACTTTGAAAATTAGGTAAATGCATTATGATATTGCCTTAAAATTTCAAGTTAATACTCTCACCTCCTCCCCCCTTTGGGGGGATTTAAATTATTTAATAACTTTCTAATACCTTTTGGAATATCAGTTGGTTTAAATGTTAATTTGTCAAAAAATTCACAACTTCTTGAATGTAAATAAGCAGAGATAACAGCACTATAAATTGGACTAACTTTTTGAGCCAAAAATCCTCCTATTAACCCACTTAATACATCACCACTTCCACCTCTTGCTAATTTTTCATCACCCCATATATTTAAAAATTTATAATTCTTCTGAACAATAACGGATGGACTGCCTTTAAGCAATAAAACACATTTATAATTCTTTGAAAAATCAAGAGCAATTTCAATTCTATTTCTATCTATGAATTTTGGCTCTTTTTTTATAATAAAACTCATTTCACCNACATGAGGAGTTATAATTGTTTTTTCATCTAATAAATCAATTTTTTCATTAATAGCCCATATTCCATCAGCATCAATAATTTTATAAATTTGTAAATTTAACAATTCACTTATGAATTCCTTAACTTTTTCATTTCTTGAAATTCCACTACCTACAACAANACTATCAAAATTTAAATTTTTTGACATTAAATCTAAAAAACTTCTTTTACTTAAATATCCATCTTCATCTTCTAATGGAATTAAAATTGCTTCTGGAATTTTTCCTGCAATATAAGGATAAATTGTTTTTGGAATAGCACAATAAATTAAACCCACACCACTACTTAAAGCACCAATAACATTTAAAATAACTGCCCCAACATAATCTCTACTTCCACCAATTATTAAAGCCTTTCCCTTATCTCTCTTACTTTCATAACCTTTATATTTTGGCAATAAATTTAAAATGTCTTCATTCTCCAAATATAAAAATCCTTTATTTTCTGCTAATTTTTCCTCAATTCCAATATCAATTACTTTAATTTTTCCACTATGAATTTTACCTTCAAATAAATAATGACCAAGTTTTTCAAAGGCGAANGTAAATGTTAAATCACTTTTAAATGCTATATTTTCAACAAATCCATTTTCTCCATTTACACCACTTGGTATATCAATTGCTATTCTTATTTTATTTAAATTATTTGAAATATCAACTGCATAATAATAATTATCTTTTAATGAGCCTTTAAATCCTGTTCCAAATATCGCATCTACTATAACCTCATAANTTTTTACATCTTCTAAAAATTTTTGTTTTTCAAACTTTTCAATATCAACTTCAAAAACTTTTAATAATTCAAAATTTANTTTTGCCTCATTTGTTTTAAAATTATCATCAAATATAATAACTTTTACAATTTTTTTGAATTTTTTAAGCCATCTTGCTATTACAAAACCATCACCTCCATTATTTCCACTTCCACAAAGAATTAAGAAACTATTTGAAATATCTTTAATTCTTTCAGCAACACCTTTTCCCGCATTTTCCATTAAAACAATTTGAGGAACTTTTGAGCTATTATCAATTTCCTTCATTTCTGATGGTGATAAAACTCTCTTCATTATCAAAATTTTAAAGTTAAGCTTTAAAATTTTAGTCTTATGATTTTTTTAGTTATGGAAATTCAAAGTATGAAAGTTTATAGTAATTCATTCAAAAACTCAGAAGCTATCCCTTCTAAATACACTTGTGAAGGTGAAAATGTCTCTCTTCATGTAAAATGGGAAGGATTTCCAAAAGAAACGAAAAGTTTCGTTTTGATAATGAGTGATCCCGATGCTCCAATCGGAACTTTCTATCATTGGATATTATATGACATTCCTTCTAATGTTAATGAAATAAAGGAAGGGGAAAGCGTTGGATTGAAGGGTAAAAATGATTTTGGAAAGCTTGGTTATGGTGGTCCTTGTCCTCCAAGAGGTCATGGAAAGCATAGATATTATATTACAGTTTATGCTCTAAATGTTGAAAAAATTGGTCTTAAAGAAGGGGCAAGTGCTAAGGAAGTCTTAAAAGCTATTGAAGGAAAGGTGTTAGCAAAAGGAGAGATATTTGGAACGTATGAAAGAAAATGATAAAAGGAATAATTTTATATAGTTTTGGAGTTATCCTAATAAGTTTAGCTTTTTTAGTTTTAGCTTATTTATTAAAGTTGAAATTTAAATGATGCTTCTTTTAGTAGTAAGTAATATAGATAGTGTATATAATTTTCTTGTAAAATCGTTGAAATTAAATACTAAAACAACAACTTATAAAGTTGATACTATTGGTATAAATTTATATCAATTTTCAATAAGAACTGCTGATAAGAAGCAAAACCCTTCAAAAATAGCTGAAAGTTTAAAGAAACTAGATTTTGAATTAAAGGATAGTCTTTATTTTGGAAAAATTCTTTCAAATGAAGTAAAAGATCTAAAATTATCTTCAAACAAAGATACAATTTTTATTAGTTTTACAATAAAAATTATTCCACCTGCCTTGGTTTTCAAAGAAGAAAAAATTTTGAATTTTCTTTTAAATACAATTGAAAATTCTACTAATGTTAAAATTGAAAAGAAACTAATAAATAAAGAACTTCAAACGAAATCAGATTTTTATGAATTTAAAATTGTTTTTAAACCACAAAAGAATAATAAATTTTCACAAGATGACATAACAAAAATTAAAAATGCTCTATTAAGAGAAAATATATATGCTATGGATTATCAACTTGGCAAACTTGTTTATGTTAAATTTTCGGGATTAATTGAAGGATATATTGTTTATGATAGCTATATTAAATTTTTAGATGATTCATTACTTGCTCAATTGAGAATAAAAAAACCAGAGCTTAAAACAGTTAGAATAGCTTCCCAAATTTTAGAAATTTTAAAATCAATTTCAAANGANAAAGTTATTGGATTTGGAATAAATCAAATAGGACAAGATTTAATTGATAATAAACTTGTAAGTGTAATAAAACTTGATATTATTATGAGGAAAGATGTTGATTTTGAAGAAATTAGAAATAGCATAATTGATAAAGGTTCTAAAATTTCAAGCTCTAATAATGCTTATGTTGTTTCAGGTGTTATTGTAATAAGCAACCCAATTTTAAATAGTGAAAAATTCAAAACAATTAGAATAGAGTTTGAAAAATTTTCGGATTATGATATTTATAAAATCACAACAGCTAATATTGAAGTTCAATAATTTCAAAATCATTATCATCTGATAATCCGACATATAACTTTCCATTAGAAAATAAAATTGATGTTGGATGTCCTTTTGTTTTATAAATTTCTCTTTCTTTTAAAGTATTTAAATCAATTTCTACGACATTATCTGATAATAAGCCTGTTGCATATAATTTATTACCATTTATCGTTAGTCCATAACCTGCTCTTATTAAACTGCTTCTAATTAACAATTTCAAACTATCATTTTCATAAACATATATACTTGAAGGACTTGTAAATGTTAAAACATAAATTCTTCCTAAACTATCAATAGCTAATCCAGATGGTCTTCTAACATTAAAAGCAAGTTTGATATTGCCTGATACATTAAATTTATAAACAGCATCTGAAAAAACATCAGAAATATAAAAAATACCATCAGGACTTAAAATTATATCTAATAACAATTTTGGCTCAATTTCAAAATCTTTATAATCAATTATTTTTGTTAAAGACATATTATTTAATGAAAGCTTCCAAATTCCATTAACATCAGCAATAATGAAATAATTTCTGAATTTTTTTATGCCTTTGGGATCTACAAGAAGTCCTGAAAAATCAATTGGCTCTATATTTTTTGTACCTTTTCTGAATCTATAAATTTTTCCATCATTTACATTTATTTCACCTATATCTGTAAAATAAATATAATTTTCAACTTCACAAAATCCACCAACTCTAACAAATGATATTAGAAATGTAAGCAAGCTCTAAATTTTAAATCTAAAAATGCTTTGTCTAATAAATAGTGTTAAAAATTTTAATTAAACAAGGCAAAAAATTTATGCCTTATAATTATGGAGCTTTATGAAGCTAATAGAAAAGGTTATTAGTAAAATGAGGTTTCTTATTATGCTCATTATATTTTTAATATCTTGTAAGGAGAAGAAGAAGGAGCCATATGAAGTACCAGCGATTATTTATAGAGCACCTTGGACACAGAATGCACATGGTTTAATTGAGACAAATGACAAGAATGGATATATAATAAGTGGATATACTACTGAAAGAGGTATTGATTATTATGATTGCCTACTTATGAAAGTAGATAAAAATGGAAATGTCCTAAAAAGACTTGTATTTAATTTCTCTTATAAGTCTTGTGGTCAAATAATAAAAGGAATAGATAATGGTTATGTTGTAAGAATTGAGGATTACCTTTTAAAAATTGATGAGAATTTCATTTGGAATTGGTATGTAAAAATTCCAGTAGGGAGAGCAAGTCGATTTGACAACCATGCTTTAATATCATTTGGAGGATATTATTTTGTTTCTGCTTATGTTTCCTATCGTTCAAATCCCTTGGTAGGAGTTTATAAAATAAATGTTAATGGTCAGATTGTTGATAGTTTTGTTTATAAAATTAATGGTGGGAGAATTTTTTTTAATGCTATGATTGAGAAAGATGAAATAAATAATCAAATTTTATTAGCTGCTTTATATAGCAAAGATTCAATAAATAGGCATCTTTTAATTAAGCTTAATACGGAGCTTGAAACATTATGGACAAAACAATTAACATTTAGGGAATATTTTCAAGATGGAAATGTTAGTTATGTTAATGCAATTACTAAGATAAATGGAGGTTATTTAATAGGAACTGCTTGGGCATCAAAAATTTCACCATTTGTAAGAGGATTTATTTATAAGATAGATGATAATGGTAATGTTTTAAAAATTGCCAATTTAAGTGAGATATTTAATGCTTATGATGATTCGCCTTTGTCTTCTTATATTCTTAAACTTTCAAATAATTTGAATATTGTGCATGTTGGAGGTTTCTTTATAGGAGATTTATTTTGGCTATTTGATGATGATTTTAATACAATAAAAGTAGGAAGCTTTCCTATTATAATTGGAGAAGAAGGTACATTTATTGAGGATAGTGATGGGAATATACTTTATGTACAAGCCCAGATGAGAACTGATTTTTATCCTGATATTATTCTTATTAAGATGGATAAAAACCTTAATTATTTATTTAAAATTTATATTTGGCCAGAAGATTAAAACCCTCTGCCAAAAAAACAAATTATTATTTCTATGTCCTTTAAACTTTTAATATATGCAAATGTTTGAATATACTGCTGAAAGTATAAAACGATTGAAGGGACTTGAAGGTGTTAGAAAAAGACCAGCGATGTACATTGGAGATGTTGGTAAGAAGGGATTTCATCATTTAGCATTTGAAATAATAGATAATGCCATTGATGAAGTTCTTGCAGGATTTGCAAATTATGTAAAAGTAGTAATTCATAAGGATAATAGCATTTCAGTTGAAGATAATGGAAGAGGAATACCAATTGATATTCATCCAGAAACAGGAACACCAGCGGTTGAAGTTGTATTTATGGAGCTTCACGCAGGTGGTAAGTTTGAAAGGAATATATATAAAATTTCAGGAGGTCTTCATGGCGTAGGAGCAAGCGTAGTTAATGCCTTATCGGAATGGACGGAAGTTTTCGTAAAGAGAAATGGAAAATTGTATAAAATAAAATTTTCAAGAGGAAAAAAAGTTGAAAATTTAAAGGTTGTTTCAAGTACAAATGGAACAGGAACTATTGTTAGATTTAAACCTGATAAAGAAATATTTACAGATTATCCAAAACTTGAATTTGATTATGATTATATTGCTAATCGTTTAAGAGAAATTGCTTTTTTAGTTC
>JGI26465J51735_1000729_pt1 | contig 12782 bp, 9 predicted proteins | sample PerSpoBPS_BMetaG_FD_51735 | JGI IMG/M metagenome (IMG submission 51735) | reverse complement strand
CCGAACGCCTCCCGAAACCGTTCCCGCAGCTCGGCCAGGGCCGGGTGGGGGCGGAGCAGACGCCCGCCCTCCATGACCTTCTCCAGCAACGGCGCCCCCCCTTCGATCCGCTCCTCCCGCAGCGCCAGGATGTCCTCCTTCATCTTCCCTTCCTCATCGTAAAACCGGAAAACCTGCTTCGGGCCGGGGAGGGACGCCTTGCCCGGGCTCAGCTTGCGGGCCGGACGGCCCTCATAGGCCACCAGCTTGTAGGCCATGTCCAGCCANGGCCAGTCCTCCGAAACCCCCATCCGGGTCCCCACCCCAAAGGCGTCGATGGGCGCGCCGGCCTGCACCAGCTCCTCGATGCGGTATTCATCCAGCCCCCCGCTGGCCAGGATCCGCACCTCGGGAAGGCCCGCTTCGTCCAGGATGCGGCGCACCTCCCGGCTGAGGGCGAGCAGATCTCCGCTGTCCAGGCGCACCCCGAGCAGGCGACGCCCTCGCTCCCGCAGCTCCAGGCCCACCCGGGCGGCCCGACGGGCCCCCTCCAGCGTGTCATACGTATCGATGAGGAAGATCGCCCGCTCCGGGAAGGTCTCCGCGAAGGCCCGGAAGGCTTCCTCCTCCTCCGCAAAGGCCATGATGAACGAGTGGGCCATGGTCCCCGTGATGGGGATCCCATAGACCTTGCCCGCCAGGACGTTGCTGGTGGCCTGGAAGCCCACCAGATACGAACAGCGGGCGACCTTCAGCCCGGCGTCCACCCCATGGGTCCGTCGCAGGGCGAAATCCACCACCCCTCGCCCCCGGGCGGCCGCGACGCAGCGAGCGGCCTTGGTGGCGATCATCGTCTGCAGGTGCACCTGGTTGATCACATAGGTCTCCGCGATCTGGGCCTGGATGATGGGCGCCGTGATCTCCAGGATCGGCTCCTGGGCGAACACCAGCGTCCCCTCCGGGACCGCCCACACGTCCCCGGTGAAGCGCAGCTCNGCGAGGTAATCCAGGAAGGGGCGGGCGAAGATCCCGGTGGACTCCAGATACTCCAGGGCTTCCGGGGGGAAGCGGAAATCTTCCAGGAAGCGGAGCACATCCTCCAGGCCGGCCGCCACCAGAAAGCCCCGCTCCGGCGGGAGATCCCGCACGAACAGGCTGAAGGTGGCCAAGCCGGTGACNCCACGGGCCCAGTAGGCCTGGGCCATGGTCAGCTCATACAGATCCGTGACCAGGATCCGATCTTCCGGGCGCAGCATCTGGGCTCCCTCGCGCAAAGGATCGCCTGGGATCATCCCCGGATTACATGCTCTCCGGCAGGAAGGCCTGGCGCACGTCTTCGATCTCCGGCATCCGGCGCAGGGCCTCGAGGACGGCCTCCGGGGCCGGGCTGTCCAGATTAATGAACGACAGGGCCGTCCCACCCGGGCGGTCTCGCCCCAGGCGCCACTCGGCGATGTTGATCCCATACTGGCCCAGGAGCGTCCCCACCCGGCCGATCACCCCGGGCACGTCGCGGCTGCGCATGACCAGCATGGCCCCGCGGGGCAGCGCCTCCATCGGGAAGGCGTCCACCTGGACGATGCGGGGCTCCCCGGCGAACAGGGCGCCGACGATCAGCCGCGCCTCTTTGGTGGAGAGAACCCGGCAGGCGATGGCCTGGGCGTAGGCCCCCAGGATCGGCTGGGGGGCCTCCACGATGCGGATGCCGTGCTCCTGGGCCCGCACGGGGGCGTTCACGAAGGTCACCGTGTCCCCCAGGATAGGGGCGAGCAGCCCTTTCAGCAACGCCACCCCCAGCGGCCGGATCACCGGGCGCAGCTCCTCCCCCCGCACATCGATCTCCACCTGATAGATGCGCCCCCGCACGATCTGCATCTGCAGGCTCCCCAGCACCTCCGCCAGGCGCATATAGGGAGCCAGGGCGCGATAATCAGCCCCCTCCGGGAAGGGGAGGTTCACCACGTTGCGGAAATCCCGGCCCCGCAGGGCGTCCAGCACCTGCTGGGCGATCTGCCGGCTGATCAGACGCTGGGCCTCGCGGGTGCTGCCCCCCAGGTGGGGCACCGCCAGCACCCGTTCGTGGGCGATCAGGGCCTGCAGGATCGGCGAGCGCGGCGGCTCCTCGCTGAAGGTATCCAGGGCCGCCCCGGCGACACGACCGGCGTTCAAGGCCTCCAAGAGCGCCTCCTCATCGATCACCGCCCCCCGGGCTGTGTTCACCAGATAGATCCCGGGCTTCATCTTCTCAAAGGCCGCCCGGTTGAGCATGCGATNGGTCTCCCGGGTGAGGGGGACGTGCAGGCTCAGGATGTCGGACCGAGCGTAGAGCTCATCGGGATCGGGCACCAGCTCGATCTGCAAGGCCGCGGCCCGCTCCTCAGGGATGTAGGGATCGAAGGCGATCACGTGCATCTCGAAGGCGCGGGCCCGGCGGGCCACCTCCGTCCCGATCCGCCCCAACCCCAGCAACCCCAGCGTCTTGCCCGCCAGCTGGACCCCGAGGAAGCGCTCCCGCTCCCAGCGGCCCTCCCGCAGGGAGAGCCAGGCCGGGGGGATCTTGCGAAGGAGGGCCAGCAGCAGCGCGAAGGTGTGTTCCGCCACGGCCACCGTGCTGGCCGCGGGCGTGTTCATCACCAGGATCCCCCTTTGCGTGGCCGCCTCCAGGTCGATGTTGTCCACGCCGATGCCTGCCCGGGCGATCACCCGGAGCCGCTCCGCCGCCTCCAGCACCTTCGCGTCCAGCCGGACCCCGCTGCGCACGATCAGCGCGTCGCAGTTCCGGACCAGCTCCCGCAGCGTCTCCGGCGAGGGCCGTCGGGCCTCCACCACCTCTACCTCAGGGTCCGCGCGCAACAGGGCCAGCCCTTCCTCGTCCAGCGGGTCCGTCAACGCGATGCGCCACATCTGCGTGTCCCTCCTCACTTCGCAGCGAGCCATTCGTCGATATCCATCAGCAGCGCCTCGATGTGATGGGGCTGGATCTCCCCCATATGGGCGATGCGGAAGGTTTTCCCCTTCAACGGGCCGTAGCCGGAGGAGATCACCTTGCCCCGCCGACGCAGGAATTCGTTCAGGGCGCTGATGTCGATCCCCCGGGTGTTGGACACGCAGGTCAGCGTCCAGGAGCGGTGGCCGTCCTCGGCGAACAGGGCGAATCGCTCCGAGGCCCAGGCCTGCACCCGTTCCGCCATGCGGCGGTGGCGTTCCCAGCGGGCCTCCAGCCCTTCCTCCAGGATGCGGTCGAACTGCCGATCGGCGGCGAAGAGCAGGGAGATGGCGGGCGTGGCCGGCGTCTCCCCCCGGTCCGCGTAACGCGCCATGGTGAGCAGGTCGAAATAGTAGCCCCGATGGGGAACCTCTTTCGCCTTCTCCATCGCCCGCTCCGACACGGCGCAGAAGGCCAGCCCCGGGGGCAGGGCCAGGCATTTCTGGGAGGAGGTGAGGACGAAATCCAGGCCCCAGGCATCGGTCTCCAGGGGCGCCCCGCCCAGGGAGGAGACCGCGTCCACCAGGATCAGCACGTCCGGGAAGGCCTGGCGCACCGACGCGGCGATCTCCGCCAGGGGGTTCATCACTCCCGTGGAGGTCTCGTTGTGCACGACGGTGATGGCCTCGGCGTCGGGGTGGGCGGAGAGGGCCTCCACAACCTGCTCAGGCCGGATAGCCTGTCCCCAGGCCACGGAGAGGGCGGCCGCCTCTTTCCCGTTGGCCAGCGCCACCTGATGCCATCGCTCCCCGAAGGCGCCGTTGATCAGGCAGAGGACCTTCCGGCGCACCAGGTTGCGGATCGCGGCCTCCCACAGGCCGGTGCCGGAGGCGGCGACGAAGAACACCCGCCCGCGCGTGCGGAAGATCGCCTGCAGGCGCGGGATCAGCCGCTCGAACAAAGCGGTGAACTCCCGGCTGCGGTGGCCGATCATCGGTCGGGCCTGCGCCTGCGCGATCTCCTCCGGGACATACGTCGGGCCGGGGATGAAGAGCATCGGCGCCTCTTCCATACGGGATCCACCTCCTTACCTCTGGTAGGAGGGGCTTTAGCCCCGAACTTCGGTTTTCGATGACGCAAGGTTCTCTGTAAGTCGAAATTTATTTCGACTCAGCCGGTGCAGAGAACACCTGACCGTCTGCAGGCGTCCAGATCCAGCTTGAAACCCCAATCCCTGCCTTCGATCCCTCGATGGTCGTGGCGGAAGCTCTTAGAGCCAGGATGCCGAAATGAATTTCGGCTTACGCAGGAGGGGCTTTCATCCCGAACCTCCCGTCTTCGATCTTGTATTCGTGGACGGCCCCTCGCCCATTGTCACAACCGATCGCGGCGAAAGCCGCTCCTGCAACAGGGATGCCGAAATGAATTTCGGCTTACGGAAGAAGGGTCTTTCGCCCCGAACCTCCGTCTTTGACGACGAAAAGTCGCGGCTAAAGCCGCTCCTACAAAAGGATGCTGAAATGAATTTCGGCTTATAGCGCGTGCCACNCCTGAAGGAACCGTTCATGGCGGACAGGATCCCGAAAGCGGGCCTCGCCGTTCCGGAAGGCCTGCAGACCCTCCCGCAGGATCCCCTCCGCCGGGGTTCCCTGCAGGGCCCGGGCGCGTTCCGGGGAGAGCGCCAGAGGAAGGATAGGCGCCAGGCGCGGGCAGCGGATGTAGACCTCAGCGTTCTCCGCGACAGCGGGTCGGTGGAACACGCCCCCAAATCCGGCGAAAAGGTGAACCGCGCCCTGGGCGATGAGATCGGTGATCCCATCCCCCACCAGCATCAAGCGCCGCCCCGGTGCCCGGAAGCCCTCCAGCAGGCGGGCCTTCCCGTCCTGGGCGNTCAGAGGAGAAGGCTCCACGCCGACAGCGGGTCCTTCCTCGCCNCGCCACCATGCCCCTGCGAAGGGATCATAGCGCGGGCGGACGGCGTGGATGCGCTGGGCGGGGATGCCCAGGAAACGCCCCAGCCCCCGCACCGCCTCCTCCAATCCGCCGCTGATCAGATGCACGGAGATCCCACAGGCGTGGAGGGCGTGGATCACCNCCGCNGCGTCCGGGAGGAGATGTTCCCGGTAGATGCGGATCAGCTCCTGGATCTCCGCGCGGGTNGGGCGGATCAGCGCGAGGCGCTGCTNGTAGACGGCTTCCAGAGGGAGATGGCCGGACATCGCGGCTTCCGTGAGGGCGGCCACCGCCATCGCCTGGCCCCGTCGCCGGGCCAGCTCCACGATCCCCTCCACCCCCACCAGCGTCCCATCGCAGTCGAAAAACACGTGGGTGAACGAGACCCAGCGGACCGGTCCGGCCTCCATTCCGCCCACTCCGTGAAGGATTTCGCAAGATTATACCACGGATCGCAAGAGGGGCCGTCCCCGAATCTGAAAGGGGTGTGTCCCGAAATCGTAGGACAACTGCTTGCAGTTGTCCTACAAGGCGGCCAGGCCCGACAAAATTGGGACACACCCCTTCTCCGTCTCCGGGGCGCCTTGACGGAGATCCGGCCTATGGTTAAGATATTCCCTCAAATCGCTCCATAGATCACAAAACCGGACACGGCGTCGGAGAGCGGAAGAGGAGATCCGGATGCAGGGGGTTCTGGCGCTGGAGGATGGGACGGTCTTTATCGGGCGGGCCTTCGGGGCGCGGGCCACCGTGGTGGGGGAGGTGGTTTTCAACACCGCGATGACCGGCTACCAGGAGATCCTCACGGATCCCTCTTATCGGGGCCAGATGGTCGTGATGACGTGTCCCCACATCGGCAACGTGGGGGTGAACGATGAAGACGTGGAAAGCGATCGCCCTCAGGTCGCTGCCTTCATCGTCCGCGCCTTAAGCCCGGTGGTCTCCAACTGGCGGGCGAAGGAGAGCCTGGAGGATTATCTCGCCCGCCACGGCGTGCCCGGCCTGTGCGAGGTCGACACCCGCGCCCTGACCCGGCGGATCCGGGAGAAAGGGGCGATGAAGGCGGCCCTCTCCACGGAGGGAGTGGATCCGGAGTCCCTGGTGGAGATGGCACGAGCGTGGGAAGGGCTGGAGGGCCGGGACACGGTGCGTGAGGTAACCTGCGCCGTTCCCTATGAGTGGATGGAGGGATCCGGCCGCTGGCAGCCCCATGGATTCCGGCCGGATCCCGAGCGGCGGCGCCACGTGGTGGTGTATGACTTCGGCGTCAAGCGCTCTATCCTCCGGCGGCTGGTCGATCGAGGATGCCGGGTTACGGTCGTGCCCGCCTACACGCCCGCGGCGGAGGCCCTCCGCCTGCGGCCCGATGGGATTGTCCTCTCCAACGGGCCGGGGGACCCCGCCGGGTTGCCGGAGATCGTGGAGATCGTGCGAGGGCTCCTCGAAACGGGGATTCCGCTCTTCGGCATCTGCCTGGGCCATCAGCTGATCGCCCGGGCCATAGGCGCCCGCACCTACAAGCTCCCCTTCGGCCACCATGGGAGCAACCACCCGGTCCTGGACCGGACCACCGGTCGGGTCCAGATCACCGCCCAGAACCACAATTACGCCGTGGACCCCGATACCCTGGACCCGGATCAGGTGGTGATCACCCATCTCAATCTGAACGATGGGACGGTGGAGGGGCTGGCGCTGCGGGATCGGCCGGTGTTCTCCGTGCAATACCATCCGGAGGCCAACCCCGGCCCCCACGACGCGGACCCCATCTTCGATCAATGGGTAGAAACGCTGGGACGTTAGTCGCTCGTCGGTACGGAGCGATCTTGATCACCCTGGATCGGCAGCAACTGGAGCGGGGATCATCCAGCCTGAGCGTTCTCACCCCGGCAGATGCGCTCAATCTCTTAGAACAGCCAGGCTGAGAAATGTAAAGCGTCAGCGCGAAAACGCGGTGGAATGGGGCGGGCGTTGGAAAACGCCCGCCCATTTGTGCGGCGAGGTGGAAATCCGGATGCCGCGGCGCACCGACATCCGCTCCATCCTGGTCATCGGCTCCGGGCCGATTGTGATCGGCCAGGCGGCCGAGTTCGACTATTCGGGGACCCAGGCCCTCAAGGTCCTGCGGCGGGAAGGCTATCGGGTGATCCTGGTCAACTCCAACCCGGCCACCATCATGACCGATCCCGAGATGGCCGATGCCACCTACATCGAGCCCCTGGTCCCGGAGATCCTCGAGCGGATCATCGCCCGAGAGCGGCCGGACGCCTTGCTCCCCACCCTGGGCGGCCAGACCGCCCTGAACCTGGCCATGGCGTTGCACGAACAGGGGGTCCTGGAGCGCTACGGGGTGGAGCTCATCGGCGCCTCGCCTCAGGCGATCCGCATCGCGGAGGATCGCCTCGCTTTCAAAGAGGCGATGGAGAAAGCCGGCCTGGAGGTCCCCCGCAGCGTCCTGGCCCGCTCCGTGGAGGAGGCGCTGGCCTTCGCCGAGCAGGTGGGCTACCCGGTGCTCATCCGCCCTTCCTTCACCCTGGGCGGCACCGGGGCCGGCGTCGCCCGTTCCCGGGAGGAGCTGATGGATCGCGTGGATCTGGCGCTGCGCCTCAGCCCCGTCAGCTCGGCCCTCATCGAGGAGTCCCTTCTGGGCTGGAAGGAGTTCGAGCTGGAAGTGATGCGGGATCGCCACGACAACTTCGTGGTGGTGTGCTCCATCGAGAACCTGGACCCCATGGGCATACACACCGGGGATTCCATCACCCTGGCCCCGGCCCAGACCCTCACGGACAAAGAGTATCAGCGCATGCGGGACTGGGCCCGGGTGGTGATGCACGCGGTGGGCGTGGAGACCGGCGGCTCCAACGTCCAGTTCGCCGTGAACCCCCGCGATGGCCGGATGCGGGTCATCGAAATGAACCCGCGGGTTTCCCGCTCCTCCGCCCTGGCCTCCAAGGCCACGGGCTTTCCCATCGCCAAGATCGCCGCGCTCCTTGCAGTGGGCTACACCCTGGACGAGCTTCGCAACGAGATCACGCGGCGCACGGTGGCGGCCTTCGAGCCGGCCATCGATTACGTGGTGGTGAAGATCCCCCGGTGGGCCTTCGAGAAGTTCCCCGGCGCCGATCCGACCCTCGGCCCCCAGATGAAATCCGTGGGGGAGGTGATGGCCATCGGGCGGACCTTCAAGGAGGCGCTCCAGAAGGCGATGCGGGGGTTGGAGATTGGGGCGAAGGGCTTTGAGGGATTCCCGCCCGAGCGGCGGCCCTCCGATCTGCGGGCTGCCCTGGCCTGCCCGAACCCGGATCGTCTGCGGGCCGTCCACGACGCTCTGATGGCCGGGATGCCGGTCCAGGAGGTCGCCGCCCTCACCGGATACGACCCCTGGTTCGTCGTTCAGATGGCGGAGCTGGTCGAGCGGGAACGAGAGCTGCGCCGCTACACCCTGGCCACGGTCCCGGCAAGCCTGTTGCGCCAGGCCAAGCGGGAGGGGTTCTCGGACGCCCAGCTGGCGGCCTTCTTCGGCTGCACGGAGGAGGCGGTCCGCCGCCGCCGAGAAGCTCTGGGCATCCGCCCACGCTACGCCCAGGTGGACACCTGCGCGGCGGAGTTCGAGGCTTACACGCCCTATCTTTACAGCACCTACGAGGAGAGCGACGAGGCCCCGCCGACGGATCGCCCCAAGGTGGTGATCGTCGGCAGCGGCCCCAACCGCATCGGGCAGGGGATCGAGTTCGATTACAGCTGTTGCCAGGCCGCCTTCGCCCTGCGGGAGCTGGGAATCGAATCGATCATGGTGAACTCCAACCCGGAGACGGTGAGCACGGACTACGACACCTCGGATCGCCTGTATTTTGAGCCGTTGACCCTGGAGGATGTGCTGAACATCGTCGAGCGGGAGCGGCCCCTCGGCGTCATCGTGCAGTTCGGGGGGCAGACGGCCCTCAACCTCACCATGCCCCTGCACCGCGCGGGGGTGCCCATCCTGGGCACCTCCCCCGACGCCATCGACCTGGCGGAGGATCGAGGGCGGTTCAGCGCCCTGTTGCGGGACCTGGACATTCCTCAGCCGGAGCATGGGACGGCGACGTCCGTCGAGGAGGCCCTTGAGGTCGCCCGGCGCATCGGCTACCCGGTTCTGGTCCGGCCCAGCTACGTCCTGGGCGGGCGGGCCATGGCCATCTGTTACGATGAGGAGACCTTGAAGGCCTATATGGCCGAAGCGGTGTGGGTCTCCCCGGAGCGACCGGTGCTGATCGATCGCTTCCTGGAAGATGCCTACGAGGCGGAGGTGGATGCGGTGGCGGATGGGAAGCGCGTGGTCATCGGGGGCATCCTCCAGCATATCGAGGAAGCAGGGGTGCACTCCGGAGATTCCGCCTGCGTGCTGCCGCCCTACAAGATCTCCCGCTATCACCTCCAGATCATCGAGGAATACACCGAGCGGATCGCCCTGGCCCTGGGGGTGCGGGGGCTGATCAACATCCAGTTCGCGATCAAGGACGACATCGTCTACGTCCTGGAGGCCAACCCGCGGGCCTCCCGCACCGTACCCTTCATCAGCAAAGCCACCGGGGTTCCCCTGGCCCGCATCGCCACCCGGGTGATGCTGGGGCAGTCCTTAGAGGAGATCGGCTTCACCCGTTCGCCGGAGGTCCGGGCGTTCTTCGTGAAGGAGGCGGTCCTTCCGTTCCGCAAGCTGCCGGGCGCGGATGCCATCCTGGGCCCCGAGATGAAATCCACCGGCGAGGTGATGGGCTGGGCGGAGACCTTCGGCCACGCTTTCGCCAAGGCGGAGATGGCCGCTGGGGACGCCCTGCCTCTCCACGGGACGGTGTTGCTCTCTGTGAACGACTTCGATAAGGGGAGCGTGTTGAAGATCGCCCGGGACTTCCACCGTCTGGGCTTCCGGTTGATGGCCACCCGGGGCACGGCGGAAGCCCTGCGGCGCGTGGGGTTGCCGGTGGAGGTGGTAAACAAGGTAAGCGAGGGCTCTCCCCACGTGGTGGACGCCATCCGGGAAGGGCGGGTGCAGCTGATCCTGAACACCCCCCTGGGCCCGCGGGCCTACACCGACGGCATGCGGATCCGCCAGGCGGCCGTGCGTTACGGGGTGCCGCTGCTCACCACCCTCTCCGCCGCCGCCGCAGCCGTCCAGGCCATCCGGGCCATGCGGGAGCGGGATTTCACGGTGATGAGCCTGCAGGAGCACTACGCCCGAAAGCGCAGCGCATGAGGAGTTCCACCCTGGAGGAGACGGGTCGAAGATGAAGAAAAGGGGGATCTCCATGGATCTCGGGACCGCTGTCGTGCTGATCCTCGCGGCGGTGATGGTGGGCGTTGCCTATGCGCGGGGCGGGGAGGTGGCGGCGGCCGGATGGCGGGGGGTGGGGCGGGCCGTGCGCGACTTCCTCCCGCTCTTCCTCGGGATCTTCATCCTCATCGGCTTCTCGGAAGTCCTGATCCCCCGTGAGGTCATCGCGCGGTGGCTGGGGCCCAGCTCGGGCTGGCGAGGGATCCTGATCGCCAGCGGGGTGGGGATGCTGATCCCTGGCGGGCCCTTCGTCTCCTTCCCCCTGGTCGCGATGCTCTATCGGGCCGGAGCCGGCATAGGCGCGGTGGTCGCCTTCGTCACCGCCTGGTCCCTCTGGTCCCTCACCCGGCTGCCCCTGGAGTTCGCCCTCCTGGGCCCGCGCCTGATGATGGCGCGTCTGATCTCCACCCTGTTCATGCCCCCGCTGGCCGGATGGATCGCCCACCTGCTCTTCGATTGACCCTTGTCGACCTTGGGATGAGATCCGGGGAGGGGGAAGCGGCGCCGCTTGACTACAGATCGGCAAAGGCTAAAATCTTAATTGATCGATCAATTAATTTTGAGTCTTTTGAGGCGCGGCATCGGAGGACACGCAGGCTCCTCCGGCCTGAACTTTTTCACACATCCGGCGGGGGGAGGAGATGGGCAAGGGGGCTGGCCGACATCGGGACCGGGATCGTGAGGCCATGCGTCAGCGCATCATCGAAGCCGCCTTCCGGGTTTTCCTTCGCAAAGGCTTTCGGGGGACCTCCAACCGGGAGATCGCCCGGGAGGCGGGGATCTCGCCGGGCCTGATCTACTGGTATTTCCGGAACAAGGAAGACCTCTTCCGGGCCGTGGTGGAAGCCAAATCTTTCGCCCTCCCCTTGAGGCGCCTGGCCCGCACGATGGGGACGGCTCCGCCCCCGCAGTTCCTCGCCGGGGTGATGGAGATCGTCCTCTCCCTGTATGAGGACCCGGCCATGATCGCGGCATTGCAGTTGCTGCTGCCCGAGGCGATCCGCAACGGCCGGGTCCGGCGGGTCCTCGTCAGCCGGGCGATCCGCCCGGGTATGGAGGCCATCGCCGCTTACCTGGCCGCGCAGCAGGCCAAAGGGACCGTGCGCCCGTTGGATCCCCGGGTCGGCGCCCGCCTCTTCATGGGCCTCATGTTCTCGCAGGTCATCCTGGGCCATCTGCTGCGCCTTCGGTTCCCGGTGCCGGCCCGTCAGCTGTTCGCGGAGGCCCTGGAGGTGTATCTACATGGGATCCTGAACCCGGAAACCGGGGGAGGTTCGGCGTGAGGAGAGGCGAAAGGTTTTTCGCCCCTGCCTTGACCGAGTGCAGGGGCGCCGCGCCGCAATGCCTTTGCATGGCGCGATCCTCCTCTGGGAGATGAAGGCCGCGATGTTCCAGCGTATCGGGGCGGTGATCTACAAAGAAGTGTTGCACATCGTGCGGGATCCCCGCACCCTGGCGGTGATGTTCATGATCCCCGTGGTCCAGCTCTTCCTGCTGGGCTACGCGGCGACCACCGATGTGAAGCACGTGCCCATGGTGGTCCTGGACTGGGATCACACTCCCCAGAGCCAGGAGCTGGTGGACGCCTATCGGGCGGTGGATGTCTTTCGCATCATCGGCTATGTGGAGCGAGAGGAGGATCTGGCGCGGCTGTTGGATGCGGGGATCGCCCAGGCGGCCCTTCTGATCCCGAAGGGATACGGGGCGGATGTCCTGGCCGGCCGCCTGGCCACAGTGGGGCTGATCATCGACGGCAGCGACCCTGCGGTGGCCAGCAACGCCTACGCGGCGGCTCTCTCCATCGCCCAGAACCACTCCACGCAGATCCTCCGGCGGACGCTGAACCTGGACCCGCGGCGGATGCCCGGCCTGGATCCGCGCCCCCGGGTCTGGTATAACCCGGAGATGCGCAGCGCCAACTATATGATCCCGGGCCTGATCGGCGCCATCCTTCAGTTCCTCACCATGCTCCTCACGGCCCAGGCCATCGTCCGGGAACGGGAGCAGGGGACGATGGAGCAGCTCATTGTCACGCCCATCCGGCCGGTCGAGCTGGTGGTGGGGAAGGTGGCCCCTTACGTCCTGATCGCCTACATCGATTTCGCCATCATCCTGACCCTGGGGGCCCTCTGGTTCCGGGTGCCCTTCCGGGGAAACCTGGGTCTGCTCCTGGCTCTCTCCGGGTTGTTCCTGCTTTCCTCCCTGGGGCTGGGGCTGCTGATCTCCACGGTGGCCTCCACGCAGCGGGAGGCGATGTTGCTGACCTATTTCCTCCTCCTGCCTTCCATTTTCCTGGCCGGCCTTCTCTTTCCCATTCAAGCGATGCCTCAGGTCCTCCAGTGGATCAGTTATCTGATCCCTCTCCGCTACATGCTGGTGATCCTGCGCAGCATCATCGTGAAAGGGGTAGGCATCGAGCCGTTGTGGGATGAGACCGTTGCTCTCCTCCTGTTCGGGATAGCGGCCATGGGCCTGGCGGCCCGCCGCTTCCGGAAGCGGCTGGAATGAATCTGTTCTTGTAGGAGCGGCTTTAGCCGCGACCTCCTGCGTCATCAAAGACGGAGGTTCGGGACGAAAGCCCCTCCTACGTAAGCCGAAATTCATTTCGGCATCCTG
>JGI26465J51735_1000723_pt1 | contig 12839 bp, 14 predicted proteins | sample PerSpoBPS_BMetaG_FD_51735 | JGI IMG/M metagenome (IMG submission 51735) | reverse complement strand
ATCTTCACCTGTCCCTTGCCCCATGCCCCTTGTCCCGTCAATCCAAATCCACTTCGCCGTCCATGCTGCCATCTCACCATCACCTCGCATAAATGAACCCACTGCTACAAGTATGGCAACGACCGTCCACGCTGCCATCATGTCTCCGCCTCACAGAAAAAGATAACGCTGCAATTATGGCAACGATTGACCAATGCATTCAGCACACTCTCGCTCAAAATCAAGTGCGAAGCACTGAGTGTAGATGTCTGGGCATCGGGAGACAAGCNTTTCAGCCCGAAAAACGAAATTTCGGCTCTAAAGGGCGATGTCATTGCATTGACGCAATGCTGAAAAACGAAGCCGCTATCGGTTAGCGCATTGGTGGATGTGCCCTTCAAAATTATTCGCAGCATGCTTCATCAGGCTTTTGCCTAATAAACGCCGATTTAAGGTCGGCAGCCAATTTCAAAGGGGTGAGGAAGATGGCTCGTTGGGTTAGGGTTGTTTCAGTGTCAATGCAAGGGCAGGGAAGCAAGGAACGAAATCTGGAAACTGCGATGAGGCTATTGGAGCAAGCGTCGTGGGACAAGCCAGATTTGGTTTGTCTCCCCGAGACTTTCACCGGCTTGGGGCTCGGCGGCGAGAGGTGGTTTGAGACAGCCGAACCTTTGGATGGCGAAACGGTCACACGCTTAAGCGATTACGCAAACAAGCACCGATGTTATGTCGTCTGCCCAATGGTTCTGCGTGACGGGAACAAAACTGTCAATGCTGCTGTTCTGATTGACCGAAACGGGAAGGTCGTCGGCTACTACGCAAAAATGTTCCCGACCATCAACGAACTGCAACTTGGCATCGTTCCCGGCACCGATGCACCCGCTTTTGAAACCGATTTCGGTCGCATCGGTTTCGCCATCTGCTTTGACCTGAACTTCCACGAAGTCGCTCAGAGGTTGAAAGCGAACAAAACTGAAATGGTCTGCTTCGTCTCAATGTATCCCGGCGGCAAGCAGGTTCAAGTTTGGGCTTTAGAGTATGGCTTTTGGATGGTGACGGCAATTGCTTCTCCGCAAAGTATGGTCGTCAACCCGCTCGGGCGAATTGTCGCCACAGCCCAGCCGCAATATCAGCCTTTGGTGAGTTGCCGCATCAACTTGGATTGCGTTGTAGCCCACTTGGATTACAACTACGGGAAGTTGCCCGAACTCAAAAAGCGTTACGGTGCTGACGCCGAAATTGAAATCGCACAACCCGAAGGTCGCTTCCTGCTGACCTGCAACCGAACGGACATGACCGTTTGGGACTGGGTGCGTGAGTTTGGCTTGGAGACCATTGACGACTACTTCGCCAGAGCGAGAAAGGAAAGGGCAAAAGTTTTGGCGGGAACAAATGCTGATGAGGACTACGGGACAACAGGACAACGGACAACAGGACAGTGAGACTTGAGAATTACCTTGCCATCGTCAATCCCCGAACGAGCATGTAAATGAGCAGCAAAACCGCAGCGCCGACGAAATAGAGTGCGTAATTGCGGACGAAACCCGTTTGAGTCCTCCGAACCGCTGAACCGAATTTCGCCGTCAACCAACCGATGCCGTTAACGGTTGCGTCAATGACGCCCAGATCAAAGTGAGCGGAGATGAACTCGCTTATTCGCCGACCTGGGCGGGTGATCAGTGCTGCGTAAATTTCGTCGACGAAGTATTTGCCTGCCACAAGTTGATACAGCCAAGGCAAAACTCTCGCCAAACTCCACAGCGCCCCTGGCTTCAGAGCGTAAGCGAACAACGCAACAACCAGCCCGACCAGAGCTGCTCCAACTGCCCAAAAAGTTGAGTGCAACGCTTCCTGAGCCGTCGGCTCATGAACTTCGCCCAACACAGCCCGCAAGTATTCGGGCAGAATTGCCCACTTCCCAGGAACGAAAGCAGGCATCCACAAAACGCTTACTGCGATCGTTCCGAGCGCCAGCAAAATCATCGGGATGGTCATGATGTCGGGGCTTTCGTGAGCGTGTTCGTGCAAGTGTTCGTCACGAGGTTTGCCGTGAAAGACCTTGATTCCCAACCTCGTTGTGTAAAAGGCTGTCAAGACAGCGGTGAAAAGCCCCAAAGCCCACAACGCTTTTTGCTTTTCTGCGGCATGCAGGATTGCGTCCTTGCTGAACAAGCCGCTCGGAATCAAACCCGCAAGCGCCAAACCGCCAATCCAAAAAGTCAAGGCTGTCGTCCGCATCTTCTTGGCAAGACCACCCATCCTGCGGATGTCAAGGACATCGTGCATTGCGTGCATGACTGAACCAGCGCAAAGGAAAAGCAAAGCCTTGAAGAAAGCGTGGGTGACGAGGTGATAAATTCCAGCGATGTAAGCGCCGAGACCGCAAGCGAGGAACATGTAGCCGAGTTGACTGATGGTTGAGTAGGCGAGGACTCGCTTGATGTCGTTTTCCACGCATCCCATCGTCGCAGCATAAGCAGCGGTGAAAGCACCGATGACCGCAACAACCAGAAGGGCGAGAGGTGCTTGCTCAAACAAAAAGTGCAACCGAGCGACCATGTAAACTCCAGCAGTGACCATCGTTGCTGCGTGGATGAGTGCGCTGACGGGTGTTGGACCCTCCATTGCGTCGGGCAACCAGACATAAAGCGGAAATTGAGCTGATTTGCCCACTGCTCCCATGAACAGCCCCAAGCAAATCAAAGTGCCGAGGGTCAAGCCGACGGCTGTGGGTTTGTTGAGGGCGTCAAGGGCAGCAATCTTTCCACCCCACCAAGGCGAAACCAGTTCGTTCTCGTGAATTGCCCTTGCGATGTCGCCGAAATCAAGCGTGCCGAAAATTGCCAGCAACCCCAAAACGGCAACGAGGAAACCGAAATCGCCGAGCCGAGTGACAATGAAGGCTTTCCTGCCCGCTTCCGCTGCCCGTTCCCTTGTGAACCAAAAACTGATGAGTTGGAACGAACACAACCCAACGCCTTCCCAACCAATGAACATCGTCGCCAAGTTCCCAGCGAGGACGAGCAAGAGCATGAAGAAGACGAACAAGTTCAGCAAAGCGAAGTATCGGCTGAACTCTTCATCGCCAGCCATGTAGCCGACCGAGTAAACATGGATGAGGAAACTGACGCCAGAGACCGTCAGCGCCATCGTGACGGAAAGCGGGTCAAAGAGCAATGCAAACGGGATTTTTATCGGACTCGCTTCAAGCCAAGGGTAAACGGAAACCTGAATTGACCTTTGCTCAGGTGGCAAGGCAATGTTCAGGACAAGCAGGTAAAGCGATGCCAAAAATGCACCGGCAATTGAGCCACAAGCGACGATGCTGACGATGGGGCGAGGCAACCTTCTTCCCCAAAGACCGTTGACGATAAATCCAGCCAACGGAAACACAAGCACCAAAATCACAACCCACCACTCTTCAACGAAACCTTTCATCACCGTCCAAGCCATCGTTCCATGAACCTCCGGCATCGCATCACACCCTTTCTGTCCCTGAAGTGCTCTTCGTCACCATCTCAGCAAGGTAGCCTTGTCAGCGTCAACGGTTCGCCTAAGCCTGAACAGTGCGACGATAATGGCGAGCCCGATAGCGACTTCCGCTGCCGCCAGCGTCATCGTGAAGAAGACGATGACCTGACCGTCAAGGTTGTTGTGGGCTTTGGAGAAAGCGACAAGGGCGATGTTGGCAGCGTTGAGCATCAACTCAATGCTCATGAACATGACGATGATGTTGCGCTTTATGAGCACCCGAGAGCGCCGAGGCTGAACAAGACCGCACTCAACGCCAAAACCCAATTGAGCGGAATTCCTGCCTCCAAACCTAAACTCCCTCCTTCGGGCGCTTTGCCAGCACAACTACTCCCACCATCGCTATGAGCAAAATGAGCGATGCGATTTCAACGGCGAGCAAGTATTTCGTGAACAACATCCGAGCGAGTTCGGGAATTGGCGTTAACGCCAACGGGTCACCGGCAAACCTCAAAGTCAACGCAGCGCCGGCAACACTGATCAATATGACCGCCAAGAGACCGGAGAGAATCAAGCCCCATCCCCATTGTCTGGGCAACGGGTCATCACCGAATTCGTCTCGCCTCAAGTTCAGCAGCATGATGATGAACAAGAACAGCACCATTATGGCGCCGGCGTAAACGATAATCTGCACGATTGCCAAAAATTCGGCTCCGAGAAGCAAGTAAACTGCAGCGACGCAAAAAAGCGTCCAAACCAGAAAAAGGGCGCTGTGAACTGGGTTGGGCGACGAGAGCATACCGATTGCGCCGACAACCGCGCCCAACGCCACCAGCAAAAACAACACCTTCAGCGTCATCCTTCCTTTCCCTCCAAAACGAGATTGGGAGTTTAAGCGTTTGTCTTGGACAGTCTCGCTACTTTGCCGCTGCATAAGTGTAGCGCAAACTCTGGATTTTGGGTGCAAACTTTATGTCGGGAGCGGAAAGCGGAGTTTGCTCAGTTGAAAGATGGGGTGACCTTGAGATGGCTGCAATTCAAACTGTTCGCTGCCAAAAATGTGGGCACGAAAATCGCCTCGGAGCAAAATTTTGCGCCCATTGCGGGTCACCGCTGCCACGACCTGAAGACTTGCCTAAAACGCCACCATCCGATGCCACACCGCCAGCGCCCATTGTCACTGAAGAGGCAAAGGAAGCAGCGAAGAAACTTTGGGAGATTGTCAAGACCGTCGTGACCGTTGGCGGTCGGACGGCTTGGCTTGAGTTGACCAACCCCGAACCCGTTTTGGAAGGGACTTTGACCGAGCGCTTGAAAGTTGAGTCCGTGACGATGCCGAAGGAAAGTGCATTTTGGCTCACAATCGTTGCAGGCATTGTGTTGTTAGTGTTTGCCCTAACTGGCAGATGGCTTTTCCCATTTTTGGCGACTGTAGCCTTTCTGGTTCTCTCTTGGCTCAAATGGCGTCGCCCATACTTCAGCGCACTCTCATGGACGAACTTGGGTGGGCTTTTGAGCAAACAAGTCCCAAGTTGGAACTTGAAGGTCAGGACAGACAANGGNGAGGTTCAAGTCNTTGCTTACGGCGATGCTTCGGGCGATGAGCCGCAAATTGGCGACCGNGTTNGGGTTTGGGGAATTTTTGACGACAAGGCTCAAACGAGGCTGAGGGCGTGGAAAATTCAGGCGATGGACGCAACAGGAAAGCCGAAAGGTCAGCCCTTCACCTTCCCACGCCTTTTCCCGTTGGTGCCAACCCTTTTCTTCCTGTCGCTCGTCATGTTCGTTTTGTCGTTGCTGGCTTCAATCAGGTTCGGATAATGCGGGTGAAAGGCGTTATGGCTAAGTGCGAAGTTTGTGGCAAGGTCTCGCAGGTGGTCACCAATGCGTTGAAGGTTTGCTCCGAATGTTTGCGACTGCGGTTTGAAGAGGCGGAGTTGATTGTCAAGGAGATACATGCCCGGTCACGGCGATATTTTGGACTTCCAGAGCAACCACCTGCCGATGCGGGAGGAATTCCTTGCGCGATTTGCTCTCAGGGTTGCCGAATTCCGAAGGGTGGGGTTGGCTATTGCGGTTTGCCACATGGTGACAGGAAGCGAACTGCCGTCGTCAGTTGGTATTACGACCCGTTGCCGACCAACTGTGTCGCCGATTTCGTTTGTCCCGCCGGGACAGGGCGAGGTTATCCGAAGTATGCTTACCGACCCGGACCTGAATATGGCTACAAGAACCTTGCCGTCTTCTACGAAGCCTGCTCGTTCAATTGCCTGTTTTGCCAAAACTGGCATTACCGATACGGACCCCAGCGCAAGAGGGTTGTCACGCCGGAACGATTGGCTGAAGCTGTTGACGAACGGACATCTTGCATTTGCTACTTTGGCGGCGACCCGACACCGCAATTGCCGCATTCAATTGAAGCGTCCCGCATCGCTTTGGAGCGGAACAGCCGCAGGATTTTGCGAATATGCTGGGAGACCAACGGGAACATGCATCCCAAGTTGCTTGACAGGATTGTGGAGATTGCTTTGGTCTCAGGTGGCTGCATAAAATTTGACCTGAAGGCTTGGAACGAATCGGTTCACATCGCTTTGACGGGGACATCAAATCGGCGGACTTTGGAAAATTTTGAACGGGTAGCATCGCGGATCAACGAGCGCCCGGAAGTCCCGCTTTTGGTGGCAAGCACCTTGCTCGTCCCCGGCTATGTGGACTTAGAAGAGGTTCGCAACATCGCCCGCTTCATCGCCAGTTTAGACCCAAACATCCCTTATTCGCTTCTGGCTTTTCATCCAGACTTTTTGATGGACGACCTGCCGACAACTTCTTGGGAGCACATGATGCGCTGTTATGAAGCAGCGAAAGAAGCAGGTTTGACGACTGTCCACATCGGTAACCGACACTTGCTTTGGAAAGGCGATTATGAACGGCTTGATTCGTGATGCGTGAAGCGTGAGGCGTGAAAGTGTGAGGCGTGAAGATTGGTGGCGTGACGGATTGGAAGATTTTGGGCACTTAAACTGCAATTGGTTCTCGCTCCGTTCGCTCCACATGNTCNATGATTCTGTCAAGGAGCGAGTCTGGCGTCACTTGATCGGCTTCCGCTTCAAAGTTCAAGATGACACGGTGGCGCAGTGCCGGTTTGATCGCTTTTTTGATGTCGTCCTTTGCGACATTGTATCGCCCATCAAGCAGTGCGAAAACTTTGCCAGCCAAAAGCAGTGTTTGAGCGGCTCTGGGAGATGCCCCATAGCGGACATAGCGATTGACTTCAGGCGGAGCGAATTCGGAGCCTGGATGAGTTGCCACGACAATTTTCAAAGCGAAATCACGGACATGGGGTGCTACTGGAACTTCCCTGACGATTCGCTGCAACTTCAACAAATCTTCACGGTTGGCGACTGGTTCAACTTTCGGCAACTCAGCCACAGTTGTGCGGTCAACAATTTCCCGCAATTCGTCCATTGAAGGGTAGGGGACGAGGAGTTTGAAGAAGAAGCGGTCAAGTTGCGCTTCAGGTAGCGGGTAAGTCCCTTCCTGCTCAATCGGGTTCTGGGTTGCCATGACCCAAAAAGGTGGCTCAAGGACATAGCGCCTCCCGCCAACAGTTACTGCCAACTCTTGCATCGCTTCCAAAAGAGCCGATTGAGTTTTTGGCGTGGCTCGGTTGATTTCGTCGGCAAGGACGATGTTGGCGAAAATCGGACCGGGGCGGAACTCAAAAGTTCGTTGCCCGGTCTCTGTTTCCGTCAAGACATCTGTGCCAGTGATGTCCGCAGGCATCAAATCAGGCGTGAATTGAATGCGGGAAAACTTCAAGTTGAGGGCTTGAGCCAATGTCCTGACAAGCATCGTCTTACCCAAGCCAGGAACGCCCTCAAGCAAGACATGTCCGCCAGCAGCCAAAGCCACCAAAACTCCCTCAACAATCTCGTTCATGCCGACGATGATTTTCCGAATTTCGCTTTCAACTGCCCGCAACAGGTCTCTACTCCACGCAGCCAACTCCTTGCCGTTCTCCATTTTTCGTGCCCTCCCGAATCTCGTGAAATTTTCGCCAAAGCAATTTTGCCATCCGACAAGCAACGAAGGAACTCATCCCAAACGACCGCAAAATAAAAATTCGCCGACTGAAGTCGGCGCTCAATTTCTGCGTTATCAACTACGGACTAAAGTCTATCTTGCGTGCAGGCGTGCATGCGTGTAAGCGTGCAAAGGGCTAAAGTTCGTAGCGTGCATTACTTTGTTGAGCCACCAAGCCAAATTTCATGCCACTGGCTAAAGCCGTTGGCATGAAAAGTTTTAGAACGCTCTCGGTTTGGGTTGACAAGTTTAGGCACGGTTGCTATCATGTGAATGGAAGTTCAGATTAACGGAGGTGGTCTCAGATGCAGGTAACGGCTGAGAAATTGGCGAAGTTGACAACAGAGTATGCGGGTTACTTGGAAGGTGACAAGTTGGACGCTTTCTTCCGAGAGTTCGGGATCAAGTTTGCTGCTGGTCACTGGGCAGCAGGCGAATTCGCTGACCGCTTTAACCCCCTCGGATACAACCGCCATCGCCCAGATTTCCGCGACACGGTGATTGACCAAATCGCTCGCGTCGCACAAGCAGGAATTGAAGGGATTGAGTTCCACGATGTCCTCTTCCTCAACGAGAAAGGCGAAATTGACGANGCCAAGATTGCGGAGGTCAAAGACGCTCTCTCACACCACAAAATCACACCCACCAACATGAACATCAATGTCTGGACGAACTCCATCTATCGGATGGGTGGCATAACGAACCCTGACCCAACAATCCGCAAGCGGGCATTGGAGCAATGCCTTCAGGCGGTAGAAATTGCCCAAAGAGTTGGTTGCCAAAGCGTTGCCCTTTGGCCTGGTTCTGATGGTTGGGACTACAACTTTGAAGTCAACTACGGCGTCCAACTTGACTGGTTCATTGAAGGTTGTGTGGAGATCAACAAGAAAGCGATGGCAGCAGGTTTGAAGTTCGGAACCGAAGCGAAACTNAAGGAGCCACGAGAAGGCAACATGGTCATTGCCACTACGGCTAAGGCTGCGTTAGTTGCGAAAGAGGTCAACGCCATTTGCGGCGGAAACAACATGGGCGTCGCTATTGACTACGGTCACGAGCAGATGTATGGTGACGAACCCGCAGCGCAACTTTACATGCTGAAGCGGTTCGGCGTCCCCATCACCAACTTCCATGTCAACACTGCTAAATACCACAGCAACGACGAAGACCGCGTGACGGGAACGGGCGATGTTTGGAAGTTGGTGGATTTTTGCTACGCTGCCATTGACACTGGCTACGATGGCTGGTTCGGCGAAGACCAATTCACTTACCGAATGGAGCAAGTTAAAGCAATGAGGCTGAGCAANGAGTTGTTCGGGAACGCCATGAAGAAAGCGCTGCTCATTTACGCTCNAAAGGACGAACTTGAAAAGGCTCGCCTCAGTGGCGACCAAGGAGCAGTCCTTGATGTCGTCAAGCGCATCATCTACACNGCATGACAACACTTGAGTTGATTTTCGNGACTCAGCGTGTTATAAGTGTAAGCGGTGATGCAGAANANAACCGCTGTGGGGGTTCGGGGGTCCCCTGCCGGCGGTTAGCAAACCAAAAGTAAAGGGGGTGCCAGGAATGGCGCAGAAGAAGGCAGCGAAGAAAGCGCCTGCCAAGAAGGGCGGCAAGAAGAAGTAGTTGAAGCCGTAAGAGCATGAAACTGAAAGGGCACGCCATTCGGCGTGCCCTTTTTCATTTTTCGTCAGTCGCAACTCTCAGCGAATTCACAAACTCACACTTTCACCGGGCTGCAAAATCTTCACCGTCACTTCAGGCACAGCCGCCTGAACTTTCTGGGCAACTCTGCCGGATCAGCCTCAATCACTGGGAAGGTGCCGTAATGCATGGGAACGACAATTTTGGGTCTCAAAAGTTTCGTCGCTTCAACGGCATCGTCTATGTCCATGGTGAAGTTGCCGCCGATGGGAAGGAAAGCCAAGTCTATTGAGTGGCGGTCTCCGATCAGTTTCATGTCGCCAAACAGACCTGTGTCGCCTGCGTGGTAAACAGTTTTTCCGTCCATGAACAGCAAAACACCTGCAGGGTTGCCCGTGTAAACGATTGAGCCGTCTTCTTCAACGAAAGCGGAACCGTGCCACGCAGGAACTAACTTCACCCGCCCGAACGGGAAGTTGTAACTCCCGCCGATATGAAGCGGGTGCCCTTGTTTTGCCCCTTTCCGCTGGCAGTAAGTCACCAATTCGTAAACGCCGATAATGGGACAGTTGTTTCGGTTGGCAATTTCAATGGCGTCACCGAGATGGTCACCGTGACCGTGAGTGACAATCACGGCATCAACCTTCAAGTCTTCGGGTTTTGCCGCTGCTTTTGGGTTACCTGTCAAGAATGGGTCAATGACGACCGAGTGGGCATCCGTTGAAACCAAAACGCAAGCGTGCCCGAGGAAAGTTGCCTTAACCATCGCTATCACCTCCGAGCCTCAAAGTTTAGCGCGCTTTGTTGTCACAAAGTCTGAACCCATGCGCCATCCGAAACTCGGACAGCGAACAGATTTGGCTCGGGTGCGTTTTGTCCAAGTTCCTCTGCATATCGTTTTGGGACTTCCTCCAAAACTCTCGCCAAAGCGTCCTCCCTCACCATCGCCAAACACGCCCCACCGAAACCTGCGCCTGTCAACCTTGCCCCGTAAACTCCATCAACGCTCATGAGGGCATTGACCATCGCATCCAACTCTCGGCAACTCACTTCGTAGTCGTCCCGCAGCGAAGCGTGGGAAGCCAGGAGGTAGCCAGCCCTCTTCAAAGCACCCTCGCGCATCGCTTGTTGAAAAGCGAGGACGCGATTGTTCTCCGTTATCACATGCCTCGCCCGTCTCCGTATCGGTTCAGGCATTTCGTTGAACACTTGCCCCAACTCCTCAATCGTCACATCGCGCAAACTCTTCAGCGGACGCCCCAAAGTTTCGCTCAGCCACTTCACCGCTTCCTCACATTGCTGCCTTCGGATGTTGTATTCCGACGCAGCCAAAGTTCTCGGCACTCCTGTATCGGCGACCACGAAGGCAATGCCTGAAGGCAACGGCACCAATTGGTGACTCAAATCGCGACAGTCCAGAAGCAGCGCATGGTTTTCTTTTCCGAGGAGCGCAATCATTTGGTCCATGATGCCGCACTGGACGCCTGCAAATTTGTGTTCTACCAATTGGCACCACTGCGCCAAGGTTGGTCGCGGGACATCAACTTGGACGAAGTGTAAGAAAGTCAATGCAAACCCAACCTCAATCGCTGCCGACGAACTCAAACCTGCTCCCATCGGGATGTCACTTGCCACAACTGCATCAATGCCTTTCAACTCAATCCCGTTTTGTTGAATCACCCAAGCAACCCCACGAGGGTAATTGCGCCAGTTAACTTGCTCGTCGCGTTGAAGGTCGTCAAGGTTGAATTCGTCGGAATCGTTCAAGTCCGCAGCAACAACCCTTACTTTTTTGTCGTTTCGCCCCCGCGCTGCAACGCAAAGGTATCTGTCAACGGCGATGGGCAAAACGAAACCTTCGTTATAGTCCGTGTGTTCACCAATCAAATTGACCCTGCCTGGGGCAATCGTCGCAATTTCGGGCGGTGCCCCGAAAGACGCATGAAAGACTTCAGTGGCTCGTTGAAGTGAACCGACATTGAGCGACAAATCCCTGCCACCTCCTTTGGCAATTCATCTCGGGAGCACTCGTAAAAGGTTTGCCCTCAAAATTTTGTTGCGTCCGCCGGTCAAAAACAAGAGGGTTGCTACCAAAAAGCCAAGTCGCTTACCTGCGTTCAACCAACTCAAGGCTTTGCCTGACTTTGATGACGCTGTTGGGCGGGTAGTAGCCCCGCAAAGAAGTGAGCGGGTAAGCGAGCACCCTTTTGCCAATGAGCGTGCCAGGGTTTATGACGGCGTTGCATCCAATTTCTGCTTCGTCGCCGACAATTGCCCCGAACTTTCGCAGTCCCGTTCGGTATTCAATCCCGTCCAACTTCACGACAATTTCGTTGCGGGTGATTTTTAAGTTGGACACAATCACGCCTGCAGCCAAGTGGCTTTTGAAGCCCAAGATTGAATCGCCGACATAGTTGAAATGCGGGCATTGAGCGCCATCCATGAGCACGCAGTTTTTGAACTCGCTGGCGTGCCCCAAAACTGCTCCATCGCCCACCAAAACATCGCCGCGAACATAAGCGCCCGACCTGACAACGCAATTCTTGCCGATGTAAGCGGGACCGAAAATTGCTGCCCCTGGTTCAACGATAGTTCCTTCGCCGATGAAAACCTGCCCATCCACAAACGCACCTTCCATGACAGTCCCGCGAATTTCGGGTTTGACAATGCTGCGCAAATAGTCGCCAATCTTCGGAATCGCTTCCCAGACAAACTTCACCCCGTCAAATAAGTCACGATGGGCAACTTGCTGAGGTCAAAGTAGTGCTCAGGCTTAAGCCGCTCGTCCATGTTCCACCACCTCAAGCGAAAATCGTTTTGACCCGAATTTTAAACCCCGGCAGGACATCTTCACCCGTTAGGACATCGTTGCCCTTCAAGACTTTCCTTTCCCCACCACTCTTGACAACCGTTACCGTTTCGGTGTTTGGGTCAACCAGCCAAATCAATTTTACGCCCCAACTCAAGTATTCGGCGACCTTCCCTTCGTAATCGTCAACGGTCTCATCTGGCGCCAGAACTTCCACGACGAAATCGGGAGGGATATGCCCGAAACCTTTGGGCAACTTCCCGTCGGGAAACCTTTCTCGGCTCACGAAAGAAAAGTCTGGCGCTCTCATGTTTTCCTTCGGTCGGAAACCGGTTTGGGCATCAAAAAAGAAACCGAGTTTGCGCCTCAAGATGTAACTGCCCAACCTTGCTGTAAGCCGGGCATTGATCCACCCTTGNTCCATCCCCGCCGGCGTCATCAATTTCAACTCACCATCAACGAGTTCCACCTTCCCCTCGTGCTTTATCCGCATCAACTCNTCGTCAGTCCAAACCTTTTTGGTNGCAACCGNCATNACTCATCACCCTTTCAGCAACTCCAAAACCTGCTGGTGCAATTCTTCAGTGCAACTGCAAACGATGTCATAGCGTCGGTTGATGTCTGGCTCAAAGGAGACGGGGTTACCTTCAAAGTCAGTGACCACGCAACCTGCGGACAAGGCAATGGGTAAACCCGCGAAGACTTCAATCATCGGTTGCTGAACCGCCAAATAGATGTCGCAGCGTCCCGATGCGACATCGGCAAAGCCGCAAGGTCCACCATTAGGCAGAATGAACTTCACTGCGGAAAACAAGGGCTTGAACCGCTCAACGGTTGGGTAGAGGAAATGGGG
>JGI26465J51735_1000714_pt1 | contig 12921 bp, 14 predicted proteins | sample PerSpoBPS_BMetaG_FD_51735 | JGI IMG/M metagenome (IMG submission 51735) | reverse complement strand
TCCCTTAGTTTATTGTATAGATTGCATAATGAGAGCAAGGAGCGTCTTAACAGCATCTCTTGCTCTCTATTAGGGATATATTCTGTACTTGTAGGCTAATTGCATTACTCTTCTTCTTGTTGCTGCTGCTGCTGTCATTGTTGTCATAGTCATTATTGTTACCTCATGAGAATTATTACAATTATAATATTTAAGGCTAACTACTTACTGCTTATTTGTTCATTCGTTTATTTATTTGTATATCATTCCCCTTCCGTAAGGAAGGAGTATTCATATTAAGATAAATAAACAGACAGCAACAGTAGGTTGGTAATACAATAATAAATATTATTTGTTATTATAGATACTGTTTCAATTGTGATTAAGTAGGTATATCTGCTTTTATTATCTCAAGGTATATCTTATCACCAACCTTTATACCAGACTCTTCATACTCTTTCATGCTTAACTTGAGTGTTGTAGTAAAGCCTCCAACCATCTGGCTTGCTATCATCCTGTTTATATTCTTCATTAAATCCTCTAAAGATGTGAAGTTGCTTATAACTTGAACACCAAATGGGCTCTGGGGCTTCTCCTTCATATCCTTTGGCTCAACTAAGGATACAAATATGTATGGACTACCATCAGGTGCTGCATCTATCCTTACAACTATGTACTCCTTTCTCATAATTCTTTATATTATGATCCAATGTATAATGGTTATGCTTGTGAACTACCCCCTAACGGACGGGGCATCCCCACCTCACGGTGAGGATTTCCTGCTTCTTCCAGGAAACTTACTATACACCCCTTTTGAGAAGGGGATGTATAGCAGAGGTTTCCTGTCCACAGGCTCTCGGGGCAGTCCCGACCCCGCACGAAGAATATTCAGAGATGCATTATAATCACGGTCTACAGTACAACCACATTTAGGGCATGAGAAGACACGATCTAACAAAGTTAGGTCTTTTTTCACATATCCACATTTAGCACATGTTCTTGAAGTATTTCTTGGATCTACTTTCACTACCCTCCTACCAGCTCTTTCAGCCTTGTAGGAGAGGTAGCTCATGAACTTGGAGAAGTTAGAGTAAAGGATATGCTTTCTCAAAGTTTTACTGTTGCTGTCTTCAACCATTCCCTTCACATCAAGGTCTTCTACGTAGATCTCATCATACTGTTCCACAAACCATGAAGTCACCTTATGAATATAATCATTCATAAGATTCTTCACATGCTCGTGTGTCTTGGCTAACTTCTTTCTGACCTTCTCGTAGTTTCTAGATCCTTTCTTCTTTCTTGATAACGACTTTTGCAAGATCTTTATCCTTTTCTCGACCTTATCAAAAACCTTAGGATTTTCTATAACTACACCATCGGAAGTAGTTACAAGTTCTTCCACTCCTAAGTCTATTCCTACCACTTTTCCAGTCTTTTCAAGAGGTTTCTTTTCGACCTCAACTTGAAAGATTGCATACCAGCCTGTCGCACTCTTCTTTATTATTACTCCTTTTACCTCACCTTCTAACGATCTGTGGAAGAGTACTTTTATCTCTCCTATTTTTGAGAGAATCAGTTTGTCTCCATCAATATTGAAACCAGATTGATTATAGTTGATGATCTTCATGATCTTCTCGTACCTCAGTTTCCCCACTTTCTTCCCTTTCTTCTTCAGTTCGTGAAGAGAGTTGATGTTGTACCATAGTTGATTGTTCACCATTTGAAGAGCCTTAGAGTAGACTAGTTCCTTCCCTTCTATTTTCAGGTCTTTCAACATGCTTTGAGTGTCTTTCGGTGTTATCATTCTTCCCTCTTTTCTTGCATTATTCACCACATCTAATAAGGCATTGTATACTTTAGCCTCAATTTGCATTACTCAGTAGCTTCTCTTCTACTTCTCTCATTGGGTAAATCTTGTACTTGAGTGATAGTTGGATTTTGTTATTCTTTTTCTTGACTCTCCACATATTTTTCAGTACCCCCAGTGTTACCTGCCACTTGTTGCTAGGAAGTAGGACGGTGACCAGAAGTGTCCTTCCCATAGTTTTCCTTTACTTGTGGGAATTTTCTCTGTATTTCTCTAGATGTGATGGTCTTGATTGTGTTTATGTATCTGGGTATGTTCAAGGTTGGTTTTGCCTTGAATAACATGTGGGAGTGATCTTTATCTACTCCTATGTCTATGACCTTAACTTCGAACGTTTTGCTTATTTCTTGAATTTGTTCCTTTAGAAAATTTATAATTTCTTCATTATCGAACACCTTCCTGCGGTGCTTCACCACCTGGACATAGTGATAATAAAGAGCGTAAACTGAATGGGATCCTCTGTCCAATCTGTACCACATAGTTATATCTAATTTTTAGTAACTATAAAAACAATTCTATGAGGGGGCTATCCATTCCCTCCCTCACGGAAGGGGACTTTCGCCCCCTTAACTCCCGTTAAGTTAAAGATCAATTATAACTCTATTCTAGTATATTAGATCCTGCTAAACCTCTAATGTATAAACACTGGTCATATGCTACTGCTAAATCATGCCAATCATAATCTCTGCTACTCATCTTAACATTTAACCCTCTTACTATAACTATTGGTCTTGACTCATCAGTCTCTCCCATGAGCATGTTTGCTGTAGATGCTATGCAATCTGCTAATGCATGCAATGTAACCCTCATAACATTACCGAATAGATCCTTGCTACCCCTCTTATCTATAACTGGCTCAAATCCAGATACTGCTAATGCTACTCCAGTTGTACCTATCCTAGTTGGCATAAGCCTACTATCTACTATAACTATGCCTACCCTCTTATTTGCATACAATAAGAACTTATCCCTTAGCATATCTGCTACCCTGAATGGATCTNATGGNTATAGTATAGCATAACCATGCATTACATTTGATCTATCTATACCTGCATTTGGTGCAAGCATACCNTCCTTAACGGCAAGTATGAACCCTGGGATTCCAGCAAAGGTATGATCTGCCTCTCTAAGCACTAACTCACTTATCCTAGCATCCATATGATACCTCTCTGCATAATCTAATGCATCATATGCTGGTTTTACATTCTGCATATTTATTATTAGCCCTTGGCTCATGGCAACGAACTTACTTGATAATGCTATTATATCATCATCTTGGATATGCTCATTGCATGCATTTACACTATCCATTATAACCTTGAATAGATCAAATCTACCATGCATAAGTTTAACCTTTATTGCTTTAGCATACACTTACAATTTATAGAAAATAACATTATTAATGGGTTACTTACAAGCATATGCTATGGTTAGCATGACGATAACAGAGAAGATACTTGCTAGAGCAGCAGGTAAGGATAGGGTTAGTGCTGGAGANGTTGTATTTGCTAACGTTGATAAGGTTATGGTTCATGATGTCTCAGGACCAGGGGTTATGATGGTTCTTAGAGAGCTTGAGAGGAAGGGTAAGAGCATAAAGGTATGGGATCCAGATAGGGTATGGATAGCAGAGGACCACTTTGTACCAGCAGTTGATAAGATTGCTGCTGAGAATATAGTAACACTTGAGAGCCTAAGCAAGAGGTTTGGTATAAAGAAGCACTTTAGATATGGTATGGGACAGTATGGTATATGCCATACATTATCGCATGAAGAGGCATTAGTGCTACCTGGTGAGGTATACGTTGGTGGAGACTCACATACAAACACAACAGGGGCATTAGGTTGCTTTGCAACAGGTATGGGGCATACAGATATAGCATATGTTCTTATGCATGGAAGGATATGGTTCAAGGTGCCAGAGACATTACTCTTCAAGTTAGAAGGTAAGATACCAGAGTACATAATGGCTAAAGATATAATACTTAAGATAATAGGGGATAATGGTACAGATGTTGCAAACTATAAGGCAATGCAGTTCTCTGGCTCTGCTATTAAAGAGATGCCTATGGATGAGAGGTTCACATTAACTAACATGACAACCGAGGCAGGGGCAAAGAATGGTATAATAGAGCCAGATGAGAAGACCATAGCATACATTAGAGAGAGGACAGATGCTCCATTCAAGGCAATAAAGGGTGATGAGGATGCAGAGTATGAAGAGGTATTTACATATGAGGTTGATAGATTAGAGCCTATAGTAGCAAAGCCATACTCCCCAGCAAATATAGCATATGCAAGGGAATTAAGCAGTGTAGAGATAGATAAGGCATACATAGGCTCATGTACAGGGGCAAAGTATACAGATCTACTAGAGGCAGCAAGGATACTAAAGGGTAAGAGATCAAAGGTTAGGCTTGAAGTACTGCCAGCATCACAGAGTATATATATGAGAGCATTAAAGGATGGTCTGATAAATATATTCCTTGAGGCAGGTGCTGTTATAGGTCCTCCTACATGTGGTGCATGCTGTGGAGCACATATGGGTGTATTAGCAAAGGATGAGGTATGTGTAAGTACTACAAATAGGAACTTCCCAGGAAGGATGGGTCATGTTGAGTCAAAGACGTATCTAGCATCACCAAAGGTTGTTGCTGCATCAGCAGTAACAGGTAAGATAACAGACCCAAGAGATATAAGTTAAGTAGTTATTAGTAGGTGAGTAATGTTATGTTGCTTAGAGGAAGGGTACATAAGTATGCTAAAGATAACATAGATACAGATGTTATAATCCCAGGCCCATATCTAAAGATAATGGATCCTAATGAGTTAGCAAAGCATGCAATGGAAGGCTTAGATAGAGAGTTTGTTAAGAAGGTAAAGAAAGGTGATTTTATACTTGCTGGGAGTAACTTTGGTTGTGGCTCAAGTAGGGAGCATGCACCTATAGCATTAAGCTATGCTGGCATAAAGGCTGTGCTAGCATTATCATTTGCTAGGATATTTTATAGAAATGCTGTTGATGGTGCATACCTCTTACCCATAGAGGTAGATGAGAAGGCATACAATGAGATAAACGATGGTGATGAGTTAGAGATAGATATAGATAACAATACTATTAAGGATATCAGTACTAACAAGGTATATAAGATGAAACCATTCCCCCCACTAATTAAGGAGATAATTGATGCTGGAGGATTGTTCAATTACACCCCAAGGGGCTGATTTAATTACTAGACCAAAATAATAATTCTATCAATATAATAGTCTCTCATTTTTATTAATTAAAAAGATTATTAATATGCTTAACTTTTATTATATTATGGCTAGCAATAATAATAAGGAGAGGGAGTATATACATACGGTAACCAAATTAGGCACCATATCAATACCAATACCCTTAAGGCGTAAGTATGGGATAACCAAAGGCTCAAAGATAAAGTTTGTAGATAGCAGTGAAGGTATAAAGCTCATACCACTTGTCTCATTACGCAATATGTTTGGTATAGATAGAGGTAATGCTACTATCATAAGAAGGATACTATATGAGATGATAGAGGGTAGGAAGAGTGTAACATAAGCAGGAGGATTATTTATGTATGCTAGTAATTCAAGTAAGGACATGGATACCATGGTAAAAGGCATAGGTAAGGCTTACGTTATAGACTCCACTGTTATACTTCTATACTTCTTAGGTAACAGAAGGGCTTCAGAGGTTATAGGCTCTATACTAGATGAGCATGCAATAGGTTACATACTTGAACCTTGTATAGCAGAGCTGTTCCAGAAGTTAACACAATACCTAGGCTATACAGTTGCTAGCAGTAGACTTGAGGCTATAAAGAACTCAAATATAAGGCTAGTAAACATAGACTTTGATCTTATAAGGGATGCTGGTAGGATAAAGGCTATGAATCCAAGTATGCCTATGCTCTATGCTTACATGATAGCATTAGCAAAGAGGTTCAACGCAATTATAGTTACTGCAGATAAGAACATTAGAACGGATGAGTGTGCTGTAGAGTATATAGATATTGAGGAGAGATTACTATAACTATACAATGAGTAAGAATCAATCGATCTTTATTAATTATGAATCATCTGCTTGTTAACGCATACTATCATTCTCCATCTCCTCAAATCTTTCTATCCTTGCCTTACCCCTCTTCATCACTGCAAATATAACCATTATTACAGTAACCCATATAGCACTCATTATTACATTCTGGAAGCTTACATATACGTAAGGTATAGCCTCCTCTATATTCCTCTCAAGAGTTGCTAACTCTGCTCTAACATCACCTATACCAGTATTGAAGGCCTCTGAGTCTTTAGGTATAACAGAGAGTATCCTTAACCTCTCCTTTATACCATCTATACTCTTATGCATAAGTGCAAAGTCAGTCTTTGCAGTTGGGAATACCCATACAGGGTTACCTTGCTCTGGTATTAATGCCTCAACACTTACAATGTAATCCAGCATCTCTGTAGGCGAGGGGGATGTAATGGCAACACGTAGATAACCTCTAGCCTTCTCCAATGGGTATACTGTTGATGCATAACCTACATAAGCCATTACTACACCAAAGATGAGTAGGGCAAGTATACCACCAAGTACAACCTTGTATCTATTCATCTTAACCTCTGCTTTATCTGGAGTAACTTGTTTATTAACTTTAACATAACTCTGCTCACCCATGAACCTGTTGTTATTATCCTTATAACCTATCTTATCAATGCTATAATCATCATTCTTCCTGCTCTTACCTATGTTTACTGAGTGGGCTATGCTAAGCACTGCTATATATAGGAAGCCAGCTGCCTGTATAGCAAGTATAGGTGCAAATGCAGCATTACCATTGAATATGGATATAAATATGCCTAATATACCATATGCAGCAAAGAATATCTCCAGCAATGTTGTCTTTGTGAATGGTAATACGTAATCCTTGCCCCTCCAATCCTCCCCCTTCCTTGTTATACCAAACTTTGGTGTTCTATGAAATACTGATTTGCTTCCTAGCAGTGCATCAAATACTGCTATAGTATTGCTTACAGATATGCCTGTAAAGAATAGAGTAAGGAAGAAGTATGACTTTAGCCTTGATAATACTCTACCAGGGAATAGCCTATTTATTATATAAATGTAGAAGGCAGGACCAAAGATGATATAAACTAGCAATGGAGATATAGGGGATGTTGAGATGGGATATATGTTGTAATTTATTGCTATAAGCAATGGTAAGAGCAGGTATTGTATCAATAACAATGGATGAACAATATGCCTAGTAAGCTGTATAAATGCTTGGATCTTAGTATCTAATGGCAGGTTCTTGCTTAAGAGTATCTTATCAAGGAGTTTTAATGCACACTGTATTGAACCCTTTGCCCATCTATACTGTTGCCTCTTTGCTGCATTTATCTGCACTGGTAATTCAGCATCAACTACAACATCATCAAGGAATATGCACTTCCAGCCTCTCATCTGTGCCCTATAGCTTAGATCAAGATCCTCAACTAATGTGCCTACATGCCATCCCCCGCTATCCTCTATGCATCTCTTCCTCCATACTCCAGCAGTGCCATTAAAGTTCATGAATATATGGGTTAGGCTCTTAGCCTTCTGCTCTACAATGAAATGGAAGTCTAGGCTCAATGCTTGTGCTTGAGTTAGTGTTGAGTAATCCTCATTAACATGCCCCCATCTACACTGAACTAACCCTATACGCTCATCGTTAAAGTAAGGCATAACCCTCTTAAGGAACCATGGTGGGGGTATGAAGTCAGCATCGAATATGGCTATGAACTCACCCTTTGCTATCTTTAAGCCTTCCTTCAATGCACCTGCCTTGTAACCCTTCCTATTGTTACGTGTTATATGCACTATATCATAACCCTTTGACCTGTAATACTCTACTATCTCACTGCATATCTCCCTAGTCTCATCTGTAGAGTCATCTAACACCTGTATCTCTAACCTATCCTTTGGATAATCCATGCTACATACTGCCTTTATAAGCCTTCTAGCAACATACTTCTCATTGTATATAGGTAATTGTATGGTAACCTTAGGGTAATCGTTATGCTGATAGTATGATAATGCTATAGCCTTGCCTCCTTTTCCAGAAGCACTTTTTGCTAATATCCTTACAATCCTCTCATTGTTCCTATTCTTTAATGAGAGGAAGAAGAGGTAATAAAAGTTAAAACCATAAACGCTCATCATCCATGATACCATTACAAATACCATGAACATTATATACTCTATCACGCTTACCCTAATGCCTGTTAGGAATATAAGTAATACTGGTATACTAAGTTAATAAATGTATAATAAAATATGGAATGATATTAAATAAATTTATTAAAGCATAAATAAAATATTCTTACTTAACCTCTTTTAGTTATCTTTATAGCCATTGGAGGACAGACAGTCTCACATGCTAAGCAGAATATACAATCAGCCTCCCTTGCAGGATCAGCCTTCTTCTCTGACGCTGGATGTCCTGGTGTCTCAAACCACTCATACACATTTACTGGACATGCCTCTATGCAAGCACCATCAGCAACGCATATATCAAAATCTACAGCAACGTATGTGCCATGGATGCCTAAGAGTTGAGGAGGATTTACTGGACCCCATACTGCATGACCAGCATGCTCCCCTACAACTTGCCTATTGTTCCTAAAGTTTGGATCTATACCTTTACCAGTGTGAGCTGCTGCAGTTGGCTTTGCTGCAGTTGTTGCAGTTGCTGCTGTTACCTTTGCTTGTGCTTGAGGTACTTGCTGTGTCTGCTGTTTAGACTGCTGTACTTGCTGCTGTTGTTGCTGCTGTGCTTGAGATACTTGCTGAACCTGCTGCTGAGCAACTACCTGCTGTACACTTACAACCTCTTTTGCTAGAGGTGTTAAACCTTCAAGTCTCTTCCTTGCTGTACCCTCATCCATCTTATACTTGCTTACCCAGTACTTGACCAATTTATCGCCTATTATAGTATTCCTTAGTATTGTATCTATTACCATCTTTGCATAGTTATCAGCCTTTATCCTATAGTTCTTAACCCAGTATGCATCAGGGAAGTAATCAAGTGGTTTTATCTGATATATTATATCTATAACCTCTCCAGTAACTATCTCTACAGTAACCTCCAACTCTGCTTCTTTCCACTCCTCAGGCTTGGTTGATGTAACATCCTGCTCCTTCCACTTATAAGTAACATATATCCTATCAGCATATGTATCAACCTTGAACATACTGCTTAATGCACTTACAACACTACTTACCTCTTCTTTGCTAGTTAACTCAACTGGTAGCCTATACAACCCATACTTGTAGCCATGTAAAGGATACACTCCTCTCTTTGTAGTCTCTGATAAAACTGCATATACCTTATCCTCAAGCAGTGAAGACATATGGTATATTTAATTCCCTTACCTAAAAACTTTTATTTTATAAATTTTAATCTAGGCAAGAAAATTTATATAAATCAAACTTATTTAGATTAGGTATGAGAAGAAGAGTACTGGGCATATTCGGACCAGCAACGGTAGTTAGTGTAGCATACATTGATCCTGGGAACTTTGGTAGCAATATATCCTCTGGCTCAATCTATGGCTTAGATCTACTCTGGGTAGTATGGGTATCAAGCATCATAGCAATGCTACTACAGTACCTCTCTGGCAAGTTAGGTATACTTACTGGTAGATCAGTAGTTGATCTAACTCTAGAGAGGCTTAACAACCATGGTATGATAGGAAGAGTACTCAGTAGGCTTTACACTATACCTTTATTTGCAGTTGTTATAGCAACTGATATGGCAGAGTTTCTAGGCATAACCCTAGGCTTACATCTACTCACAGGTATACCTTTGCTACTTGCTGCATTACTTGCTGTAGTTGATATACTCATACTATTTGCATTAACTGATAGAAAGGGTAAGCTTGAGATGCTTATAGGTTCCCTAGTTGCTATTATAGGCTTCAGTTATGTTATACAACTATCTATAATTGCTCCAGACCCAAATACTATACTTGAGAAGAGTTTTACACCAACACTAAATGATAATAGGCAGGTTATGCTAGCAGCAAGTATACTTGGTGCAACTGTTATGCCCCATGCACTTATGCTACATGGATACCTTACTGCAGATAGATGGAATGGAGTAAAGGAGAAGATAAAGAGGCATATAAAGGAGACTATAGTATACCTTAGCATAGCAGCACTTATAAATGCATCATTACAGGTAGCAGCATATGGAGCATTCTATAGCAGAGGTATAGAGGTTGCAGATATAGATGAGGCTTATCATACACTTAAACCATTGTACGGATCGTTTGCAGCAAATGCATTTGGTATTGCTTTACTAGCATCTGGTATATCCTCAAGTCTAGTTAGCGTTGTTGCTGGGCAGAGAGTTATTGAGAGTGTAAGAGGTAAGAGGATAGAGCAGTGGAAGGTTAGACTCTCGGTAAGGTTAGTTAATATGATACCTCTGCTCATAGCATTGCTAGTTGGTGTAAAGGCAATAGATATACTAGTATATTCTCAAGTTGTGTTATCACTTATGCTACCTTTCATAGCTGTACCTCTAGTAGTATTTTCATCTAACATTGGTTTAATAAATACCCATACAAAGGTTGCAAGTGTTATAGCAACAGTATTCATAGTAATGCTTAATATAATACTTTTACTATATGATTCAATAGTACACTAGTTTGTATAATGTTTATCTTGCCTTCTTTAAAGAGAGGATATGCATAAAGATAACAATGATGTTAACATTATAACAGTATTAGTTTTTATTTAATTAATTCTATATGCTATATGATGCATCTAAAGAATATATTACTAATAACTAGGTATGGTAGTGATAAAGCAGTAGATGTTGCAGTAAAGGTAATAAATGCATTTAAAAGCATGATGGAAGGTATAGAAGTTTATACAGTGAAGCCTATATTAATTGAGGGTACTAACAGTATAGATGAGAATGATGTTAAGAGTATAAAATTTGATCTAGCAATAACTGTAGGAGGTGATGGTACAGTCTTAAGAGCAAGCAGGTGGTTAAGTAACCCAACACCTATACTTGCTGTAAAGTTACCTACAAGCAAGGGTATTCTTGCAGAGGTAACAGCTGAGGAGATAGACTCTGTTATACCAAGGCTACTAAATAACTCTTACTACATAGAGAAGAGGATGCGTTTAATAGCAAGGGTTAACAACGATCCTTTACAACCAGCTCTGAACGAGGTATTCATAGTTAGGGATACATTGACAAAGACACCAACTTACAGGATAAAGATAATGGGTGAGGAGTTAAGTTATAGGATGGATGGGCTTATAATAGCTACTCCTACAGGTTCTACAGGGCATTCATTATCACTTGGAGGACCAATAGTTTACGAGTTAATGGAATCAATAATACTTACCCCTCTTGCCCCTATAAACCATCTCCCATGCATAGTACTCCCTTACAATACTAGGATAGAGGTTGAGTGTAATACCGATGTTAATGTAGTAATAGATGGGCAAGTAGTTAGCAAAGCTAAGCAAGGCTCAATAATAGATATAGCAAGGTATGATCATGATGCACACTTCCTAAGGTTTGAAGCAAGGGGTATGAAGCAGATTGCAAGCATCTAATAGCAATAACACCAATAGCAGCAGTAGTAGTAAAGATAACAACACTATACTTATATTTGATGCAACAGCGTTCTATGCGGGAGTACCATTCCTGGTCTGCAATAATGGATCACTTAATTATGATTACTATACTACGCCTAGAGTTATAGAGGAGATCAGGCATATAAAGCATAGATTAGATGCTGTAAACATACTAGTAAGCATGCAAAGGATAAAGGTTATAGAACCTAGCGATGAGTATACTGTAAAGGCTAAAGATTGTGCAAGAATCTATGGAGAGTATGAGTTATCTGATACAGATATATCTATCATAGCATTAGCGTTGATGCTTAAAGATAAGCAGCCTTACATGAATAATATAATCATAGTTAGCGATGACTTCTCAATAGCAAATGTAGCAAGAGCAATAGGTATAGATGTTACATTTATTACAAATAAAGGTATAAAACACATAATAAAATGGATTAGATACTGTAAGATATGTAAGATTTATTACTATGAAGAGTTAAGGGTATGTAGAGTATGTGGTAATGAGTTAAGGAAGAGGAAGATGTTAAAAAGGTAAAAGCAAAAGAAAAATAAAAATTGGTTGGTAGCCCGATAGGGCTTATCTAATTCTTTACTTTGTTATGGGTTTATTTATGGTATGCTCCTGCTGTATAGCTTGCCCTCTAATGCAAGCTTGTACATCTCTGCTACGTATGGGTTCTTTGGTGGAGTCTCTACACCAAGCTCTACCATCCTTACGTATAGCCTAACTACGTATGCTAATGCGCCCATGAATGCTACTACTACACCCATGTTGAATGACCAGTGGTTTGGTACTGCGAATACCTCCTCTACGAACCAGAAGTGCCACATCTCGTTTATACCTATTGTGAACATGGTACCTAGATAACCTATTATGGTCATCTTTATACCAGTGTTAACACTGTTGTTTGGACCCCTCATTATTGGTACCCTTCTGTCATATATCATTATTGCACCCCAGCCTAGTGGTAGTGCTATGAAGTGGGAGTATAGCCACCAGTGTGCTGGTGTGAATGCACTGTCCCTTATACTTGTCTGGTGTAGAGACCCATCAACGAAGTTATCTACCTCTACACTTGCTGCTATTGAACCCATCACTATTACCATTATGAGTATCTTCTTTAGCCTCTGTATCTCGACTTCCTTTGGAAGTAGTGCTGGTATCTGAGCCATATGCGCTCAGTAAAGAGTTAAACAGGCAAGTATATTTACCTTCAAATAAAATAATCATAATATATTTTATAGAAATTACTATAGGAATATTGATNATANATAATTCATAATAATTTTTNTCTTANAATAAAGAAGAAATATAATAGATGATGGTTAATCAACAATGTTAATCATTAGCATCTAACATATCTTGTGTGTAATTATCTAAACTAGTGGTCCTCATATT
>JGI26465J51735_1000713_pt1 | contig 12943 bp, 11 predicted proteins | sample PerSpoBPS_BMetaG_FD_51735 | JGI IMG/M metagenome (IMG submission 51735) | reverse complement strand
GCAAAGATGGGGATGTACGAAACCGCATACAACTTTTATAATTCAAGGAAACTCCCCGAAAACAATACGGTTAAATTCTATTTGGGGGAAGTACTCTTGGGCCTCGGGAACCTAAAGGAAGCGGAGAAATTGGGTAAAGAACTTTTGGAGATGGGGGACGAGAGGGGAAACCTAATAATAGGGGAGATCCTGTTTAAAAAAGATGAGAACAAAACAGCTTTGGATTACCTTAAAAAGGTAAAGGTTGGGTACGCGGGCCAGAAGGCACACCTTCTGATAGGGAACATATACGCCATTTTAGGGGAATATGAGGAGGCGGAAAGGTATTGGGAGACCGCATCAAAGATGCCTTACGATAAGATCCTATCATCCAGGGCCGCAAAGAATCTTCAGAACTTAAAAACTTTCTTTGTAAATCTCAAAAAATGAAGGGTAGCATAGGAACCACCTCCATCCTTGAGGTCCTCCAGATGCTGGGGATAACGAACAGGGAGGGGATTTTGTATGTAAGGAACGGTGGTGAAATCTTAAACGTTGGGGATAGGGCGAAAATATATATAAAGAACGGCAAAGTTTGCTTTATATCCATAGAGGGGACAAAAACTCTACTAGACCTTGCAAAGAATATTATTGGTTCCAACTTAGAGCTAAAGGAGGAAGAACAGGTTCTGAAGGTTTTTGGGGACGATAGGCTTAAGGCTTTGGTTGAGGATATAATAACCGACAGGCTAATAATAATAAATACTTGGAAAGAGGGGGAATACGAGTTCTTTGATGAAAAGGTGGATCTTCCCGAGATATACCCAATATATACCCTGATCTTGAAGGTTGCGAGCGCTCTTGACGAGAGTTCGGAAAAAATAGAAATTTCACCCTTCTCGATACCAGAAATAAACCCAAAGAGGAAGGTTGAGGAGAAGCTTTTACCCGATGAATGGAAAGTTCTATGTTGGATAGATGGTAAAAGGAGTATTCTTGAGATATCGGAGCTTTCATCTCTTAGCTTCTTCAAAACTGTCAATGCAATAAAGGGACTTGAAAGGAAAGGATTGATAGAACTCCACGAGCCGGTAGGAACCCCGGATTTGGAAGGGATAAAGAGGGGTTTGGAGGATCTTTATAGGGAAGGAAAGTTCTCGGAGGTTGTAAAAGCGGTTGATAGGGTCCTTAGCCTCTTCCCGGATGACAAGGATATGATCCTCCTTAAGGCGGAAAGCCTTTACAGGTTGGGAAGGTTTGACGATGCCCTGAAGGTCCTAAATCCCATTTTTGTGGAAAGCCAAGATCCAGAAATTAAGAGGTTTTACGCATACTGTTTGGTGGGTATGGGTAGGTTCAAGGAATCCCTTGGAATTTTGAGGGAAATCGGGGATGATGTGATGGTGGAGATCATAATGATGCTTTTGGATAATTTAAAGGGTAGGAAGGGCTTAGTTTAGCCTGTAAGAAATTTGGAAAATGTTCCTTGAACCAAACAATCCCATAAAAGTATAAGAATATTCAAATTTTATGTTCCTGTATCCCACCCCACCGAAAATTGAAAGACCGCTTAAAAAGTCAAGCCCGTACCCGCCGTTCAAGTTCCTAAGTCCGCTATCAAAGGAAAAACCCAAATTTAAGATATTTACCCCGAGCTCACCCCCCACCTTAACGTAATTTCCCATATAGTATCTACCGATCTCAAGGAGGGCTGAGGACCTATCACCGAAAACCTTCCCCCCAAGGGAAACCTTGTAAGGTAATATTCCCCTGCTCAATCCTATGGGTTTTAGCTCGTACCCAACGTTATCCAAAAGGAGATAACCCTCAGCGTTAAAACCCTTAAATTTCGTGATGGTGAAAATCCTGGAAAATAAGCTTGCCCCTAGCCCCACGTTATTCTGATCAAGGGAGACGTAAGAAAGCCCCACGCCAAGGATCCCGTAAAAATTCCCAACCTTGAATTCCCTTCCGCCCGAAAGTTTTATAAAATTTGACGAAAAGCTTCCCAAAACTTGTCCATCCTCATCCGTCCTTTCCATATTTCCGGAGGAGAAAAACTTCAAATTCCCGAAAATCCCTCTCCTTTCTCCCCCTAACTCCCCCCCAAAGCTTCCCGCGACGAAGTTATAGGCGGAGGTGTATATCTCTCCCTTTGGAATATGGGACTTTAGGGAATACAANGAAAAATCGCCAAGAAATATATCATAAGCAAAGGCAAACATTGTTGAAGATTATAAGGATGTAGAAGGTTGAACGTAGAAAAGCCCCGCAACGAGCTTTGGGTAAAAGTCCGTAGATTTTCGCGGCATCCTCATCCCTTCCCTCGCCACCTTTATAACATCTATTGGTTTTGTAGGAGAAACCAGCGCTACGGTATAACCCTTCTCCGCTTTCTTCACCGCCTCCCTCCAATCCCTGTAGTACCCCGTTATCACTTCGTATTTACCTTCAAAAATGTAAAAATCGCAAATGTAAGCCGGAATTTCCGTTAGGATCCCCCTTTCCCCTTTATATATCACCCCAAACGGTTTCCTGTTTCCCCCCAAATACAATATCACCGGGAATTGACCCATTTTTATGATCTCCCCCAAACTCTCCAAAGATCTTATAGGAAATAATTCCACCTCCTTACCCTCAAGGAAACCTTTCAGATCCGAAATTTTAACTTTCAAAAGCCTGTGCGTGGGAAGGATCATCAAGCTCGGATCTTTTACGTCAATTAGGGCAAATAAAGTATCCCCTTCCACCGCCTCAAACCTATGATGCCCATCCGCTATGAAAACCTCCTTTGGTAAATTTCCCAAAGGTTCTGTAAAAAAAACTTCCGTTTTTACCCCATTTGCGGTATATTCCCCCACCTTTCTTCCCTCATTTAAGTTTGAGATCCAGTTTCCCCCATCCACCAAACCCATTATNGGAGCAAANTGGTAAGGGTAAGAATTGAAGATCTCCCTGTAAAACCTTACCCCTTCGGGGAAGAAATCCTCGTGAGGGTAAAACCTGTAATCCATTTTGTTTAAAAATGCAACAAATGCCTTTCTCACCCTCCTTTCCCCATCAATCTCAAANTCCTGCTTTATAAGCAAAAAACCCTCCCCCAAGAAATCCAAATCCCCCCTCAATACCTTCTCCTTATCGTTAATTAGGGTATCCCAGAGGTTTTCGTATGGTACGGGATGGGGGTTTCTTGGGGCGAAAACCTTTAATTTTTTCATTGNAANAACTCAATTATTNTTCTTGCAGCTTCCGTTGATGCCCTCCTTTGTGCCTCCTTCGTCTGGGCCCCTATATGCGGGGTAAGAATTACGTTTTCAATCTCAAGGATTTCCCCCTNCGGGGGTTCCTTCCAAAATACATCAAGCGCCACAACCACATCCTTCCTCTCCTTTAAAAACCTTAACAGATCCCCCTCTCTTATCAAATTTCCCCTTGCGGTGTTTACAAGTATGGCGTTGGGTTTTAATAGGGAAAGAAGATCGTAATTTATCATGCCTTCCGTTGAGGGATTTAAGGGTAAATGTAAGGAGACGATATCTGAGGTCCTAAAAAGCTCCTCAAGGTTTAATTTCTTGTAAATCTCCCTATCAACGATATCGTAATATACAACTTCGGCCCCGAAAGCTTCGCACCTTTTTGCAACCTCAAGCCCTATATTTCCCAAACCCACCAAACCCACCCTCTTCCCGTAAAGCTCGGAACCCATAAACCTTTTCTTCTCCCAATTTCCCCCCTTTGTTGATATGTGAGCATAAGGGATCATCCTTAAAGCGGATAGAATTAGTCCCAAAGTAAGTTCCGCCACGGATATCACCGTTGCCTTTGGAGTATTCCTAACTTCTATTCCCTTTTGTTTTGCGTACTCTACGTCTATATTGTCAAGCCCAACCCCCGCCCTAACAACGAGTTTCAACTTTTTACACCTATCCAAAAGCTCCCTATTTACCTTCGTCGCCCCCCTTACGATCATCGCATCCGCTTCTTCAAGATTTTCCCTTGGCAAAATCTCAAATCCCCTTTCCCTCAAAAGCTCCAAACCCTCCTCATCAATATCATCCATAACCACAACGGATGGCATATTGGAATTTTAAGGATGGTCCTATTTTTTCTCATTTGCGGTAAGGTAAGTATAGATCACGGGTACAACAAATAGTGTGGTAATTAGGGAGAAATTCAGACCACCAAATATGGCTACACCCAAGGCGGACCAAAACTCAGAACCCTGTTGCTTTATTATCGCCAAGGGCAAGACCCCGAAGGATGTAGTAAGGGTGGTCATAAGGATGGGCCTTAACCTTCTAGTTGATGCCTCTATTATCGCGGAGAACTTGTCCCTACCCCTCCGTATAAGTATGTTCGCATAGCTCACCATAACTATGGCATTATTTACAACCACACCTGTAAGGGCTATCAAACCTATGAATCCCGTTATTGAGAGGGGCTGTTTAAAGAGTAGGAAACCCAAGGATGCACCAGCAAGTCCGAAAGGGTATGCTCGTTATAAAAATGATTATCCCCTGCCTGAAGCTCTCGAATTGTGCCGAAACGGTAAGGTATATCAAAATCAAACCCAAAATTAGCAAAACGAAGAGCTGGGAAAAGCTTTCCGCCTGCCTCTGTATGGCACCACCAAATTCGTAGGAATAACCCCTCGGAAACTTAAAATCTCTTAATATAGCCTTAAGCTCGTTCGTTATCTCACCCAAGGGCCTTCCCACAACCTCTCCCGAAACCTCAACGTACCTCTTCCTGTTCCACCTATCTATCCTTATGGGTGAATAACCTTCCTGTACCTCAACAAAATTTGATATGGGAACGAGTCCCAAGGGGGTATTTATGCTTAAGGATAAAACCTTGTCCAGATTTTCCCTATCGCTTTCCCTCAAAGAGAGCCAAACCTCCAAGTTTTTCCCTCCGGACTTTAGGGTAAATATGTTTTGTCCAGTTATGGCGTACCTTAAAAACAGCGCTACCTGAATGGGCGTTATCCCGTAAGAGTAAGCCTTATCCCTATCTATCCTCAAGATAAATTCGGGTCTTGGATTTCCCAGTGAAGTTTGGACGTTCTTTAAGCCCCTGATATTTCTCATAATTCCCGCCAAAACGTTCGCAAGGCTATCAAGGGTTTCTATTTCATCCCCGTATATCCTCACTACCGCCCCCCTCGAACCCCCAAATAAGATCTGGTTCCCTTGCCCCGTTGAGGATACCTCGTACTTCTCAACCCCAGGAAGCCCCTTTATGAGATTTTCTATTTCTTCCGCTATTTCAAAAGTGCTCCTTTTCCTATCCTCCTTTAACCTAACGAGTAAGAAGGATGTATAAGGCGCTTCCACCACACCCAACGCCGCCCCAAATCCAGTTTCCGTAGGTCCAACCCTGAAAACCGCCTCTTTTACTTCCGGTATCTTATATACCTCCTCAATAATGGGAAGTATGGTTTGGTAGGTTTTGTCAAGGGAGGTTCCCCTTGCGAACTCTATGCTTCCCCTTATCTGTCCCTCGTCCGCTTGAGGGAAAAATTCGGTGGGTACGAATCTCCATAAAGATGCGGTTATAATAAGGAGGGCGACAAATACCCAAAGGAAAGCGAACCTGTGCCTCACCACAAACTTTATCGCCCTGTTATAAAGGTTCTCTATTGGTAAAAACCACTTTGGTTCCGTTAGGGGTTTTAATCTGAGCTGGTTTGCGGAAAGGGATGGGGTCACGCTTAAAGCCAAAAACAGGCTTGTAAGTACACCACAATGGAGATAGACGCAAGCTCCTTAAATATTACCCCTATGAAGCCGGGTATAAAGAACAAAGGTAAAAGGACTATGAAGTTTGTTATTACGGAAGCTATCAGGGCATCTCTAACCTCGTTTGTTGCAAATTCCGCAGCTTCCCTGGGAGGTTCCCCCTTAAGCCTGTGATAAAATATATTTTCAACCACCACTATGCTTGAATCCACAACGGAACCTATGGCCAAAGCCAAGGCGGATAGGGAGATTATGTTTATTGAACTTCCCGTGAGGAAGAGGTACAAAAAGGCTATGATGAGGGAGGATGGAATGGTTAGGGCGATAATGAGGCTTGATCGGATGTCAAGGAGGAAGATAAGGGTTATCAAAATCACCAAAATACCCGAGATAAATATAGTATTCCTGAGGTTTGATATGCTCGCCTTTATGAAGGTAGAACCGTCGGTTTGAATGGTGAATTTCACCGGATACTTATCCTCTATCTCCTTAAACTTCCTCTTTACCTTTTCAACCACGCTTACGACATTCGCGTCCGCCTTCTTCTGAACCGCAAAAAGGACCGCATCCTTCCCCCTGCTATTTATGTAATTCACCCTCTTTGCATAACCTTCCTCAACATCCGCGATCTCGTAGAGTTTTATGGGCCTTCCCGCAGAGAAACCCACCACAAGTTCCTTCAGATCCTCAACCGACTTCAAATTTTGGGGAACTTTAAGGATCATATCTTTATCCGAATACCTTACCTCACCAACCGGAATATCCACCCCCTGAGATTTTAAGACCTCTATTACGGATTGTAGGTTGAGGTTGTAATTATCAAGCTTGTCCCTGTGTATATAAACGTTTACCCTTTTCTTCTTCCCTCCCCCCCAAACCTGAACCAAACCCACACCTTCCACCCTCTGTAGCTCATCCACCAAAAATTCATCCGCCCACTCCCTTATGTCAAAACCCTCCTCCGTTGCGTTTACGGTTGCGATAACCACGGGGAACTGTTGAATATCAAACTTCAGTATTAGGGGATCGCTTGCGTCTTCGGGCAAAAATGCGGATATAAAGTTTAACCTATCCTTTACATCCAAAGTCGCCTTATCCACATCCGTACCGTACTTAAAGGTTACCGTTATCACACCAAGGCCGTTCTGGCTCGTTGATGTTATCCTATCTATGTTCTCAAGTATTGATAGGTTGCTCTCCACAACATCCACTACATTNTTCTCAACGTCCTCGGGGGATGCCCCCGGNTATTGAATTATCACGGATACGGAGGGTAGAGTGAATTTTGGTAGAAGATCCACAGGGAGGTTTATAAACCCGAATATACCGCCAATTATCAAGACGGAATAAATTACCAGTGATAACGTAGGCTTATTTACAAAGAACCTCGTCATTTCACACCCCCCACCACCTTAACTTTGCTCCCATCCTTCAAAGTATTCGCACCGAAGACCACCACGGTATCCCCAAATTTCAATCCCTCCACCACCTGATAACCCTCCGATGTCCTTATNCCTATCCTCACAGGAACCCTTTTAACCCTATCCCCCCTAAGGACGAAGACGTAAAANGAGNTATCCTCAACAAAGGCNCTTACGGGTAAAACCACCGTAGAATCCGCCCTTTGAACCTCGACTTCAACAAGGACGGATTGCCCAGGTAAGAAATCCCCCTCTATCTTCCCCTCAACCTTTAACGTCCTCGTTCTTGGATCCAATGCGGGAGCAAACCTTATCACCTCCCCCCGTTTACCCTCAACGTATATCCTAGTACCCCTCCTTATGTTCCCCGCAAAGATCTCCGGCACATCAAAGAGAACCGTAATTTCCCTCCTACCCACTATTCTGAATATTGGGGTTTGAGGGGAAACTGGGAAACCCTCGTCCCTAACTAGGACCTGAACATAACCGCTCGTGGGCGCCTCAACGGTTAAAGGTTGAACTTCCAAACCCGGCGAGGATCTATCCAAAAGCGCCAAAACCTGCCCCTTGGATACGAACTGCCCATCCTGAACGTTTATCTTCAAGATCCTTCCCGGAAGGTCTGGGTACACCAAGACATCGGGATATCCCTTTATGGTACCCGAAACGGTGATTTTTTTGGAGATACTCGTTGGTTTAACCACCTCAACATTTACCGCCTTTACCTCTTCAAAAACCTTTTTGTTTTCCCCTTTCTCCCTTGAGCAGGAGAAAAGGATAAGGATCAAAAGTAGAATTTTCCTCATACTCGGGTATTCTAAGGGTGGTTTTTGAACGATCGTTCAAAAACCGATCCCACCTTACAATACCCTACTATGAGTTCAACAGAAGCGTATAACGAACTTTTAAACATATCCCGCAGGCTAACCGTCTTTTCATCCTTTGGGGCACTCTTGGGTTGGGACCAGAGGACGTATATGCCGAAGTATGCGGGAAAATATAGGGCTATGCAATTTGCGGTTTTGAGGGAATATACCTACGAAGTTTTAACATCGGAGAAGTTCGGTGAAATGCTTGAAATTGCTGAGAAAGGGGAATTCGGCTTGAGGGAGAGGATGAACATTTACTGGTGGAAGAGGGCGCACGAAAGGTTGAGGAAGATTCCGAAGGAGCTCGCGATTGAAGAGGCGAGGGTATCAAATGAAAGCGAGAACGTATGGGTGGAGGCGAAAAAGACGGGGGACTTTGAACTTATAAAACCATACATAAAAAGGATTGTAGAGATAAAGAGGGAAATAGCGGATGCTTTGGGATACGAAGGGGAAAGGTACAATGCCCTTTTGGATTCTTACGAGCCGGATCTTAAGGCCGAGGAAGTTGAGAGGGTCTTTTCCCATCTAAAAGAAGAGACCCTTAAGCTTTTGGATAGGGTACTTTCCTCGGGGAAGGCTTCAAAAGAAAACCTCTTGAGGGGAAATTTCCCAAAGGATAAACAGGAGGAGTTTTGTAATTACCTTTTGAGGAGTATAGGGTACGACTTCGGGAGGGGAAGGCTTGATGAGACGATTCACCCCTTTGAGACCCTCATAACACCCAACGACGTAAGAATAACCACAAAGTACGACGAGGAATTTATTTCTCCCTCCATATTTGGAACCTTACACGAGATGGGGCATGGACTTTACGATATGAACCTGCCGGAGGATATGTGGGGAGAACCCGTGGGTAGGGCGGTATCTCTATCCGTACACGAATCCCAATCGAGGTTTTGGGAGAACATAATAGGAAGGAGCGAGGCGTTTTGGAGGAGGTTTTACCCGGATCTCCAAAGGCACTTTGAACACTTCTCGAATATAGACCTTGAGGATTTCCTTTTTGCCATAAACGAGGTGAAGCCTTCAACCATAAGGATAGAGGCAGACGAACTTACATACAATCTCCACATAATATTGAGGTTTGAGATAGAGAGGGATGTTATAAACGGGAAATTTGATGTGGAAGAACTTCCCGAACTCTGGAACGAAAAGTTCAAGAACCTCTTCGGCTTTTATCCCAAGAACCACTCCGAGGGTGTTTTGCAAGATATACACTGGTACGGGGGTTCCTTCGGATATTTCCCAACATACACCCTCGGGAACATAATCTCCGCCCAGATCTTTGCAAAGATGAAGGAGGAATTATCGGTTTATGAGCTTGTGGAAAGGGGAGAGTTTGAACCCATCATACTTTGGCTAAAAAACAAGATCCATTCCAAGGGTTCCCTTTACAAGACCAAAGATCTTATAAAAGAAGTGACGGGTGAGGAGATAAAACCGGAATACTTGGTGGATTATCTAAGGGGAAAGGTGGAGAGGTTTTACGGTTAAACCGACCTTAAAATTTTCCCCTTACGGAGAGGTGCCCGAGCGGCCGAAGGGGCGCGATTCGAAATCGCGTAGGGGCGTAAGCCCCTCGTGGGTTCAAATCCCACCCTCTCCGTTTGGAGATAAAGGTTTTGGGTGGAAACTCAAATAGGGATTTAATAGCTGGAATTTGTGAAGAACTTGGGATAGAGATAACCAAACATTCGGTTAGTATATTCTCTGATGGCGAGATCTTTGTTCAGATAGATGAGAGCGTTAGGGGGGATGATGTATTCATAGTTCAATCCACAAATCCGCCTGCGGAGAACATTTTGGAGCTTTTACTCCTCGGTGATGCTGCCAAGAGGGCGTCCGCCGCGAGGATAACCGCGGTTATACCGTATTTCGGTTATGCCCGTCAGGACAGGAAGGATAAGCCGAGGGTCCCAATATCCGCAAAGCTCATAGCCAAATTGATTGAGAGCGCGGGCTTTGATAGGGTCCTAACCGTTGATCTTCATGCGGACCAGATACAGGGTTTCTTTGATATTCCGGTTGATAACCTTTATGCAACACCAATTTTCAAAAAATACCTACTTTCCGAGTTCCCCATGGGTTTAAATCCGGATGAGTGGATCATAGTATCGCCGGATGTGGGGGGGATAAAGAGGGCGAGGACTATTGCGGAGAAACTTTGGAATTTGCCCATAGCATTAATAGACAAGAGGAGGCCTAAACCCAACGTTGCTGAGGTTGTAAGGGTAATAGGGGATGTCAAGGGTAAAAACGTCCTCCTCATAGACGATATAATAGATACCGCGACGACCATATCAAACGCCGCTTACGCACTAAAGGAGGAAGGGGCAAACAGGATAATAATTATGGCTACCCATGGGCTATTTTCTGGGAACGCCATAGAAAAACTTGAAAAATGCCCTGCGGAAAGGGTGGTGGTGACCAATACTATAAGCCAACGCTATGATCTACCATCAAAGTTCGTGGTCCTTGATATATCCCAATTTCTCGCGGAGGCAATTAGGAGGATCCACAGGGGTGGTTCCGTTAGCCAGCTCTTCCTATGAAAAAGTTTGAAACCACCTTCGGCCTTCCCATAAAGGAAGTTTATACCCAAGAGGACCTTAAGGATTTTGATCCGGAAAGGGATCTGGGTCTTCCCGGAAATCCACCGTTCACNAGGGGTATATATCCAAATATGTACAGGGGAAGGCTATGGACAATGAGGCAGTATGCGGGATATGGGACCGCCAAGCAAACAAACGAGAGATTCAAGTACCTCCTTTCACAGGGACAGACCGGACTATCCTTGGCATTTGACCTACCCACCCAGCTCGGGTACGATGCGGATCACCCCATGGCGGAGGGGGAGGTTGGAAGGACGGGGGTTTCTATTTCCACCTTGGAGGATATGGCGGAGGTCTTTGAGGGTATAGATCAGGAAGCGGTATCAACTTCCATGACCATAAACGCAACNGCNGGTATTATCTTGGCATTTTACACCATCGTTGCGGAAGGGAAGGGTTCAAGGAGGGAGAAGCTATCGGGGACTGTTCAGAATGATATACTTAAGGAGTTCGCGGCGAGGGGAAATTACATATACCCCGTGGAACCATCAATGCGCCTTGTGGGGGACCTTATAGAATTCACNGCAAAGTATATGCCGAAATGGAACCCAATATCCATATCGGGTTATCACTATAGGGAGGCTGGGGCGAATTCCGTTCAGGAACTTGCCTTCACGTTCGCGGATGCGATAGCGTACGTGGAGGAGGTCCTTAAGAGGGGAATAGATATAGACGAGTTTGCCCCCCGCCTTTCCTTCTTTTTCAACGCGCAAATAAACTTCTTTGAGGAGATAGCCAAGTTCAGGGCAGCAAGGAGAATATGGTACAGGATAATGAAGGATCGCTTTAAGGCGAAAAACCCCAGGAGTATGATNTTAAGGTACCATGTCCAGACNGCGGGTTCTTCACTAACCGCCCAAGAACCCTTAAATAACATAATAAGAACAACCATAGAGGCAATCGCGGCGATATTGGGTGGCTGTCAATCCCTTCACACCAACTCTTACGACGAGGCTCTCTCTTTGCCCACCGAAACTTCAGTTTTAGTAGCCCTCAGGACACAGCAGATAATCGCTTACGAGACCGATATTCCGGACACCGTCGATCCCCTTGCGGGTTCATATTTCGTTGAGAGTCTTACTAGGGAAATAGAGGAGAGGGTTTGGGAGTATCTGGAAAAAATAGAGGCTATGGGAGGGGCGGTTGAGGCGGTGAAAAAGGGGTACTTCCAAAGGGAGATTGAAGAAAGTGCTTATAGGTACCAAACCGAGGTGGAGAGGGGGGAGAGGTTAATAGTGGGAGTAAACATTTTTAGAACTTCCAAGGAACCGCAAAAAATTGATCTCTTCAGTTTGCCGGAGGAGGCGCAGGAGGAACAGAAGAGGAGGGTTAGGGAATATAAGAACAGGAGGGGTAAGGGGTTTTTGGAGGCGCTAAGGACGCTAAAGGAAAAGGCGAAGGGATCGGAAAATCTTATGCCTTATATATTTGAGTGCGCAAAGGAGGGGGCAACGCTCGGTGAGATCTCGGATGTCCTTAGGGAGGTATGGGGGACTTACGACGAGTTGAAAACTTAATACCTTTAACCGTTCTATCTTTGGGGATTATAAACCCACATCCATCCGAAGCCTTCGGTTATAGGGCGGTTCTTGTAGTTTATTTTATGCTCCTTTTAACGTTTTTGGGGATCACATTAAACCTTGCTTACTCAAAATTCCCAAAAGCGATCCCATATTAAGTAATCTCATAATCGCCTTCGCCTTAACCCACACTTTTTCCCTAATTTCGGCTCTAGGCTTTGGCAGGAAAATTTTTGGAAACGAGCACATGTTTATCCCATACTTCTATTTGGCTTACTTTTTGGGGCTATTTGCGAACTTTAAAGTCCTATCAAGATGGATCCCGACCCTATTCGTTTTTTCGGTATTCTTCATATTCTCCGAGGTCCTTGTTGATATGTTTAAAGAGTACAATCCAACTTTCCGCTTTGGATACAGGAACACCTTCTTTACCCCAACTATCTTGGGGATCTCCCTATACCTTATATCCGACGAGAGGAACCTTTATAAAAGGCTCCTTTATCTCCTATCCATTCTCTTATCCGTGGCGGTGATAATTTTGGGTGGAAATAGGACAAATTATATAGTGGTTTTTGCTACACTCTTCCTCCTCATTTTCTATAGGTGGTACAAGGGGGAAAGTGTTTTAAAGCAGTCCTCCGTTATTCTCATCTCCTTCACCATCACCATAGCTTTGGGCCTCTTGTTCGGTTATCTTATGTTCGGAAAGGCATTTTTGCTGTACGTTTTCTCAAGGTTTTCAACCTTACTTTCCCCCCATGAAACCCTTACCGACCCTTCCGCCCAAATAAGGGCTTA
>JGI26465J51735_1000712_pt1 | contig 12943 bp, 12 predicted proteins | sample PerSpoBPS_BMetaG_FD_51735 | JGI IMG/M metagenome (IMG submission 51735) | reverse complement strand
ACACATCCCATCTAACACTAGGCGAAAGACACCTATAACCCCAACGTGAACCCGATAACCCCGCTAGGCCCCAACACGCACCTCTAGCCGATTCACGCTCTCCCGGTCTGCTAAGCTAAACTAGTGTTAGGAGCCGTGCTTGAACTCCCCACCTGTATAGTGTGCTCTCTAGGATTTACACTGTTGTTCTACGCAGTGAGCATTCACTTCTCTAACAAGCTCGCCTAGCTGGCTAGGGAGTACCCTCACAAGCTCATCCTTGGATCCCTTAGATCTCACGGCTTCAGGATATTCTCCGAGTTTCCTGCTCAGCTCCCTAACCATAAGGGTTGGTAGCATTCTCTTCAACGTCTTCTTTCCATATTTACCCTCATACCTAGATACAATAGCGTCGACGACCTCACCGCACGTCCCGCCGTAACAGCCAGCTATGCCCATAGCCTCACACAACCACGCCTCCAAGCAGGGATGTGCTACGAGTATCTCAACCCTCGATGAGCTCCCATCAACCTATCCCACATGCTCTTCGAGGATACGCTTGCGAACCACACTAGGATCCACCCCCTCACTATCCACTAATACCACGATGAGATTGTAATCGCCAACTACTTCTCTTACGTATAATCTCTAGCAGACCAGGGATCCCTATATATCTTTCTGTTGATATAGCGAAGGTCGTAACTCAACCGTTGCTAGGTGTCCTAACGGGACACCAAGTCGAGATCCTTAGCCAGCTTAGGGATGATATAGAGTAAAGTTTAAATACCCCCTCTTTCCCAATCAAGACTATGGGGGCTTACAGGGGAGAAAACAAAGGTACAACAATAGAAAACATGGTGAGAATCAGTAATTGCAAAGTAATATACCACGATAAGGCCCCCATGATGCGGAATCCATTACATGGAGTTGAAAGTTAGATGAGTTCAGGAGTAGTGGTGTCAACGTGATTATAAGAATCCATTACATGGAGTTGAAAGTTAGAGGCCAGGTGACCGGGTAACAGTCTAAGCATCTGAAAGAGGAGTGTGTAGAAAGTGTGAGAGAACTCTTGCTCACATATCGCCTGCTACCCAGATAATCTCATACAAGAGGGCTAAACCAATGCCTATGTCTGAGTGGGTCTCAGAATTCTACATGACCTTGGAGAGGACGTTAGGTAAGGTTAGATCGGACGCTATCAGGTTGTTGAAGGAGGGGAGGAGAGGTGAGGCTGAGAAAACGCTGAAAACAGTCATAGAGAAGATGTTCCTCAACCCACTCATTACAACATTCCCCCCTAATGCTTTTATCGGGGTAAGAGATAAAGTTACACTAACCATTAAAACTATAGAGGGATTAGCTAGGGTATGCGAGCTTGCCGGCGTAAAGATTGATGTTAAAACTAAATGGTCTAGATCGGAGCTCCTCAACCTACTAGATTCCATCTACGATAAGGTGGATTGGGTTGCGAAGGAGTGGATTGATGTACTAAGAGCACAGATAGTGTAATAGGGCAACCTAACTTTCAACATTCCAAAAACAGCTCATCACCTAACTAAGATATAACATGGCAGGTTCGCCTACTACTGATGAGATCTGAGGACCACCATACTCTGGAATCACATTAGAGTTCATGTAAATACTGGAGACAATAGCATAGGCCCCTGGAGCCGTAACCTTCGTAAACCGTAGAGGCCTAACTAGGAGCTCCTTACAGCTATGGATAGGTCGTGCTCCCGGTCAAAGTCAATAAGCCTATTAGCATCACCTAGAGTAACCCCGCAGATGAATCCTCCACGACCATGATAGTTAACAAAATTATCATCTATCATCTAAGGGGTTTAAGATGTGGTTGAGGGGTACGATCCACTACTAGAAATCTAATTTTTAGGGGAAACTTGAACCAGAGAGGCGTGGGGAGCCGGGGTAAATGACCTCCCTCAACGCCTATTATCCACAAGGTTTAAAGGGTTTTAAGAGGGTTGACCCTCAAGATCATGGTAAACTACTTGATGAACTTTGCTTCATGCTTAGCAGGAGGAGGTTAATTACAGGTAGGTTGGTGGAGTTGGCTCAGGAAAGCGACCCTGGTAAGGTGGCGTTATCAATTGTTATAGGTTCTTTTGAGCTCCTAACAGCTCTATCAATAGCTAAACTACTTGGTATCAAGGTGTATGCTAGGACTAGCAATGGGGAACCCAGCGTAGGCAATGGAAGGTTACTATTATGGAATGGCTTTCTAGTGGAGGAGGAGTTCACAGTACCGTTCATGAGCCCTAAAGGCATCCCTGATATGGAGTTACGTGAGGGAGGATCTTGTACGTTGATCGAGGTGACGCTTGGGCTAGCGGAGAGAACCCTCCTATACGAGTTAGGGGAAGCTCTAAGGCATAAGCCGACGTTGGAGTGCAATGTGTCGAGGAGGATCCTAGTAACACCACAGTATGGTTGGGATCTGGAGGAGATCGCTAGGTTTGTAGAGGGTAGATTTAAGGGGGTGGTGCATGTTCACTCCATATACTCGATAGTAGAACACCTATGCAGGGGTGAGGGTTTAAAGAGTGTAGGAGACCTTAGGAAACCAAGCTATAGGGATGCTATATCATGTTGTGAGAGTAGAGTTAAGAATATCGAGGATGTTATTAGAAGCTTGAAGATGGATGGGAGAGCTAGCGATTGGAGGGGTATAGCAGAGGAGTTGAGGAAAGCTGGTTACACGGTAGTCCCCGCACTGGTGTACAAGATAGGATCGTTGGTGGAGGGGTCCGCGGGCCAAGTGGAGGCAGCCTAGGATCCCATGGGTCCACCTATTTTCTGGATTATCTTGTCTACGAGGTACTCGGCCATAGCTATAATCGTCTTTAGATCGTTAAGGAATGTTTGAAGACGCTCCCCCACTAGCCCTTGGCCTAATACATCCTCTAATGTTGTTGGTTCGTGGAAGCACCTTGGAACATAGAGGTTTGAAACGATATCCTTGACCTTGTCAACATCAAGCAGAGTTCGATCTAACATGTTCTTAAGATCTGATATCCTGTTGAGTACCTCATGCCATTTAATCTTCTCGATTAAGTCAACCTCGTTGGCCACCACGACCTCAACTTTAAACGGAAGCTTCAGCTTACTGCTCTCACCGTAGAGCAACTCCTCAAGGAACCCCCTTAGCTCATCATCGCTACCCACCGATATACCTATGTAGTGTTCGAGGTCGTCGACACGTACTCCGCTCACCTCGCTAGCAATGTTTAAGATCAGGTGGGTGGCGTAGTGTGCGTAATCGCTTATCAGTAGGTGCGAGTACACCTTAATGGGCTCCACCGCACCGGGCTCCACAAGCTTAGAGTATTCGGCCAGCTTAGATCGTATGGCGTCCATAACCTCCATTATCTCATTAATATTCATTGGTATGTGCACCCCCCTGGTCACTATTTCGGTCTCCAGCTTATCCTTTAAATCATCGCTTAAGGCTAGGTAACCGCATAACTTAAACACGGGAATCCTAACACTAACCACTCTTCCATCGTCTAACTCAATAGCCTTATCAACATAATCCTTTCTGATAAGCTTCGTCCCCTCAGGTCGCCTGTGCACACGTATCACTTCGAGGCTATCACCCATACTATACACCTCAAAGCTTGTCATCACATCGCTTACCGTGAATATCATACCCTTTTTAACCATACCATCATCTAGGCAGAATCTTGCATCAGTCACAAGGTTACCCCATATGCTCAGCGCGCTTTCCCAGCTAAACTCCTCGATAGCCACCTCTCTTCCATGAGGGTCAACATTTTTCACTATGAAGACCCTCGTTATAGGCCTAATCGAGCCCGGTAGATATCTGTATATGACATCCTCAATCCTAACCCTCCTTAGAACCTTCCTTTGTCTCGTAACCTTAAACTCACGCCTATCCTGATTGTAGAACGACACTTTTACATCGATCTTATCAGGGGGTTGTAGGGTAGCTATCTTTATGGTTTTCGGTATCAGCTTTATCGGGAGACCTAGGATTGTGATAAGCGGTTTATGCCTCAACCTCCTCCTTATCTCAGAACTGAGTACCTTCATGAATAATGCATTGGGGTTGATGAGGGGTGTGTAGGTGTATCTCATTACAGCGTTTAGATCCTTCTGTTTATTCACAGTTTCAAGTAGACTTAAGTACTCGTTGGCTAGCGTTTCATCACGCGACGTCCTCACGATAATTATGCTCTCGTACTCCCCAGGTCTCCTACTAGAACGTCCCTCCCTCTGGATGAGGTCGTTTAGCGTTGCTGGCAGTCCCCAGTGGATTACCCTTGCTACATCACCAATATCTATGCCAACCTCTAGCGTTTTAACTGTGACAAGTATCCTCGTCCTCCCCTCCTTAAAGTTAGCTTCAACGTACTCCCTCTCCCATAGAGCCATATCTCCGAGATGTCTATTAACAAGAGGCACATCGAGATCTCTGAACTTCCTCCAAGCAAGATTCTGGAGTTCTCTTGAAAGCCTGTCAGCCACGTTTCTGTTAGGCACGAAGATCAACGTCTTATCCACCTCGTCGATGGTGTTAGCCTTTTTGAAAAGCTCCTCTATAAGATCTCTGATAAGGGACTCTGCAATCCTGTCATCTTTAACTCTGGCGATACAAATGTGCTTAGAACCTATCTGGTTTCGGTCGTCTATCCTGGATTTAACAATCACTACATCCTTGATACCCCAGGTGCCTTCCAACTCCCGTTTAAGCTTGTCTGGATCCCCTACTGTTGCCGAGAGTATGAGCACCTTAAGTTCAACGTTACCAGAGTCAGATCTACAGAGATGTAGGCCTATTACAGATGGTTCAAGTATCTTGGTGAGAAGTGTTAGATCACGAGCTTTATAAAAGTGTATCTCGTCGAGTACCAGGAATGCTAAACACCTCCCTCCAAAGTATCTTCTCCAATAACCCTCCTGTAGTATGGTCAGTAGGAACTGTGGATTTGTTAGAACTACCAGCGGGTTATTCGCTGAAACTATGTTATCAAGTATACTTATCTTACTGAGCTCTCTGATAGTGTCACCATCTAGGAGTACCGCCTGAAACATGCTTGTAATTAGATAGAACTTGTCGCTACCCGAAACGTTGCAACCGGGGATGACCTTACAGAACCCCTCCAGTCTCCTCTTCCACCTGTCAAACTGATCTCTAGCGAGTGCCTTTGTCGGGTACACTACGAGTGCCAACCTGCTATCACCCCTCCTTATGATATCCATTGCTGTGAAGAGCCCAATCTCAGTCTTCCCAGAGGCGTTGGGTGTAGCCACTATTACAACCCTACTCCCAGGCTTCCTCAGCTCGTTAATAGCCGAGATTTGGTGTTCAAAGAGATTGTAGTCTTCACCTAAGCCGAAAACGTTTTTCACAATATCAGAGCTTACAGTAGAACCTGTTATTTCTGAGAGTGTGTCTGAAAACCTCTTCGAGCTCCTAGCATAACCGTATACGGGCACCTCATAGCATTTAACATCATATTTCCTAAGGATAGGTGATTCGTGGAGTTTAACATGCAAGACCAGCTTTCCAGGCCCCCATCCCACCCTCTTCCTAAGGTATTCGCAGAGCTCCCATGATTCTGGAAGATCCTTAGACCACTCACATAGATAGGACGTGAAGGTATCCATGTCCTTACAGGCACGGTGTTCCTTTAAAACTCTCACGATGAAATCGTAAGTGTAGCTGAGAAGCTCCTCTCCTATAGGATCTGGCGCTATGTGCCGGTGGAAACATATGTAAAAGGACGTTGACACATACCGTGCAAGCTCCACACAACTTGGCCTAGAGATGCGTTTACGAATTTCTCTGGCGTGATTCTCAAGACAGTAGTGGAAACCTTTTACTGACACTGTAGAATCCCTTAACTAGGGGTGCAAAGAGGGATTATATAAATTTTGCAAAATTTGAATTAATCGTTGACCGTGAACTTCTAGAACCTTAGAGGGTTTAAGACTACCATAATAACCTCCCATAAGCTGTTGTAGGAGTTCTAACGCTAGACGTACGGAGCCATGTCAGAGAACTCTCAAATTCGTGAGGCTAGTGTCAACTAGAACCCGGCACTACGAGCTCTGGTATGGGGAGGAGTTTAAAACTGATATGAAAGCCGGTATGCGGAGGGGAAATAATAAAGATGAGCCTGCTAGAGGTTACTCTGGGGTGATTGGTGGGTTTTATCGGGTGGCGGGCCCGCCGGGATTTGAACCCGGGACCTTCGGCTCCGCAGGCCGACGCTCTGGTCCTGGCTGAGCTACGGGCCCTTCCCTCCTTATGTTCTATGTGTTCTTAAGGCTTTTTAATAGTCTTACCTATTCCTTCCTTGTTGGTGTGTGTTTTGTCTTGGAGGTTTTATTGTGTGAGGTGTGGTTTTAGGGGTGATGTTGGGGTTTACTATCATAGGTGTCCTGTTTGCGGTGGGGCTCTTGAGGTTGATGGTGTTCTCCCTAGTTTCCCTAGGGTTCTTGGTGAGGGTTCTACCCCTCTCGTCTTCGATAGTGTTGGTGGTTCTATTGTTGGTTTTAAGCTTGAGTATCTTAACCCCTCTGGTAGCTTCAAGGATAGGGGTGTCTCCTATAGCCTTCAGTTTGCTCGTGGTCTTGGCTATAGGTGTGTTGTTGTCGACTCTAGCGGTAATACCGGTCTCTCCACCGCTGTCTACGCTTCAAGGCTTGGTCTTAGAGCTCACATCGTAGTCCCTGCTACTGCTAGCCCTGGTAAGCTGTCGTTGATGAGNGCTGTTGGTGCTAACGTTGTAGTCGTTGAGAGTAGGGGTGAGGCTTCCAGGGTTGCGGAGTCCTATGCTGGTGAGTGCTTCCACGTAGCACATCTTACAAGCCCAGTCTTCATAGAGGGTGTTAAGAGCTTGGGCTACGAGATTGCAGAGTACTCTAGGAGGGCCACTGTGATAGTCCCAGTGTCTAGTGGGAGCCTCCTAGTAGGGCTCTACAGGGGTTCTCTTGAGGCTGGTGTTAAACCGAGGATAATAGCTGTACAGGCTAGCGGTAGCCCATCACTAGAGGGTCTTGTAGACCTATTAGCCTACGTTGGAGGCCCCGATTCTAGGCTGCAGATGCACTCGTAGTGAGAAACCCACCTAGGCTGGAAGAGATGGCTAGGATTGTAAGAGAGAGTGGTGGAGGCGTTGTAAAGGTAGGAGATGAAGCTATAAGAGTTGCGTTAAGAGAGCTCCTATCAATGGGCTTCATAGTAGAACCATCATCAGCCGTAGCGTGGGCAGCCTATAGAGCATTAGAAGGTAAGATAGGGGAAGCAATAGTGATACTCACGGGGAGCGGGCTCAAATACTATAGGGAGCTAGAGGAGATATCTAGAGCCTAGATTTAAACTCTGAGAAACCCACATGATATAAGGTGAACTAGAATGGGCTTGATAGAAGCTCAAGCGGGCAACGTGAAGTTCGTGGTAGACGATAAGCTACTCTATACAGAAACAGATGAGTGGGTTAGAGTAGAGGGAGAAGTAGCGAGAATAGGGATTACAGACTACGCACAGAAAATGCTAAGAGACGTTGTAGGAGTAGAGCTACCCAGACAAGGAGCTAAGGTTAAGAGAGGGCAAGCTATAGTAGTCATAGAATCCATAAAGGCCACAGCAGAGGTATACACACCGGTAACAGGCACAGTAGTAGAAGTGAATGAGAGGCTGAGAGACGAGCCAGAGCTAGTAAACAAGGACCCCTACGGTGGAGGGTGGATAGTAGCTGTGAAAATGGACGACCCGAAAGAACTAGAACAACTACTAAAACCCCAAGAGTACGTAGAGAGAAAACAGCAGAAAAAGTAGAACCACCAGGAGATCCTCGTAGCTAATACCCTCCAACCTCCCACCAACCCCTTACTAAACCCCTAAGGTCAGAATGTCAACCTAGAGTAGCTCTAAGATAACCTCAACCACCATAACCTATAAGCTTAACCCGATTACTCCCGAACGGTGAGGCAACATTTTTAATGCAATCTAAGATGGATCCAGGGTGTGGATTCCACCCTTAATTATGAAGGAACGGTGAAGCTTTCCGTAAACCTTACTCTAACGTAATGTAAGCCTAGTTAATATACATTCTGAAATACTAATATGTTTTAGATGAATAAATTTACATTAAGAAATATAAGCTTCCAGTAGTACCGTTACCCGTGGTGTAGTATTATGCCTGGTATGATACCTCTTGTTGGGGAGAAGTTCCCAGAGCTTGTTGTTGAGACCAACTTTGGTACTAGGAGGCTCCCGGGAGACTATGCTGGTAAGTGGTTTGTCTTGTTCAGCCACCCGGCTGACTTCACGCCCGTGTGTACCACGGAGTTCGTCTCCTTCGCCTTGAGGTATGAGGATTTCAAGAGGCTTAATACGGAGCTCATAGGCCTCAGTGTTGATAGTAGCTATAGTCACATCAAGTGGGTTGAGTGGATTAAGGAGAAGTTTGGCGTGGAAATACCGTTCCCCATCATAGCCGACCCCATGGGTGCTGTAGCTAAGACACTAGGCTTAATCCATGCTGAGAGCTCCACTGCAACNGTTAGAGCTGTATTCATNGTCGATGATAAGGGCGTCATTAGGGCTATACTCTACTACCCATTGGAGCTCGGGAGGAACATAGATGAGATCCTAAGGATGGTTGAAGCACTACAGGTGAGCGATAGGACTAAAAGAGCTATCCCGGCAAACTGGCCTAACAATGAGATAGTAGAGGAGGCCTTAATAGTACCGCCAGCCTCAACAGTAGAAGAGGCCAAGAGGAGGCTTGAGACATACGATTGCTACGACTGGTGGTTCTGCTACGATAAGCTAATGGTGCCAGAGGAGCCCGTTAAGAGGACTAGAATGTACCTAGATAGGGCTGTAAACCCCTCGAAGTACATAACACTACCCAGGAAGTAAGCATCGATTCACGAAATAAGCCTTCCTCCTAGCACTTTTTTAAAGCCCCCCGGAGAGCCGGCAATCAATTGGTAACGTTAAGGGTTGCTTTAGGAGGCTAAACTCACACTTGTACTACTGGCGTGGAGGGAGCCTGTACGGGGGGTTGCGGTGGTTTAATCTCGTAGAACGCTATAGCCAGGAGCACCCAGCTCGTTAGACCTAGTAAGATGCCTATGAATATCACTAGTATTCCAATCAGTATAACAGCTGTCACCACACCTACTATGAGTGATACAGCGAATGCTAGGTAGGTCAGGCCAGCCCATCTAAAGAACTTCTCACCTGATCTGATAGAGAGAGTGTTGAGAGCTCTGTACCATAGGTATGCTGAGATAGCGAGTGCTACGAGGATAGCTAGGATCGCTATGAAGGCCCAGAGTATGATTGATGCTGTTATCTGGGTTCCGAAGAGATCCTCAATCCTACTAGGTGGAATGGGCCTTGCAGAGGTTACTATGGTGAAGCCTATGGGGATTAGGAGGATGAAGAGGAAGATTAAAGCTGCAAGTGGTACACCATATCCTATTAACACCGAGAGGAGGGCATCCCTGAATATAATCCTCTCTCCATAGATATTTGAAAACGTGTGCAGGGATATAAGTATGAGAATTAAGCCTACTAGCTGTAGTAGGAAGCCTAGGAAGCCTATGATAAACGAGAATATAAGAGCTACTAGGACTAGGATAGAGCCTACTAGCCCTAGTGTTCTCCCCGTATCGAAGTCGGCCATAAGCTTACACCCACAGCTCATGTTTCTAGTTTATTCATAGCGTTATTTTAAATCTTACGCTACGATCATAGAGGTCTTATAAGGGGTTTTCTTTAAACGTGAAGCCTTATGTTTATATATTATTAAGCTTAAGTTCTAATTTTTAGCTTGCTATAAGCTATAATCTTGAAATATTTATATATAAAGATTTAAACCTTAAGTTTTATATCTAAATGCTTGGTAGTCTGCGATGCCAGGTAAGGCTTCAATAGAGGTTNTTATGCCTATTAAGGGTCGTAGGCCCTTGAATTTATCGAGGTTCTTGAAGCCTGTTGGTAGGCCTGTTATCAACATTAATATTTGTAAGGGTTGTGGTTTCTGTATAGAGTTCTGCCCTATAGGTGTTCTTGAGTTCTCTGAGGGTGTTAACATCTGGGGTTACCAGTACCCTGTTGTTAGGAGGGGTATGGAGTACTCTTGTGTTAATTGTGGTATGTGTGAGAGGGTTTGCCCNGAGCTNGCTATAGAGGTTGTTGAGGAGCCCCCTATCCCCTATGAGGTGAGATGGGTTGAGTGAGAGGATATCATTGCTTACTACTGAGAGAGCTGAGGAGTGGCTTCTGAAACCTGGGGTTTACTTCATGCAGGGTAATATAGCCTCAGCTGAGGCTGCGTTAATAGCTGGTTGTAGGTTTTTCGCAGGCTACCCTATAACCCCTAGTAATGAGATTGCAGAGCATATGGCTAGGAGGCTTCCACAGATTGGAGGTTACTTCATACAGTTCGAGGATGAGATTGCAAGTATTAACGCCATAATAGGTGCTGCTTACGGTGGAGTTAAATCTATGACTGCAACATCGGGCCCTGGGTTTTCGCTAATGCAGGANGGTATAGGGTTAGCTGCTATGATAGAAGCACCTGTAGTTATAGTGGATGTTCAGAGAGCTGGGCCATCGACTGGGATCCCAACTCTTGTAGGTCAAGGTGATGTAATGCAGGCCAAATGGGGTAGTCATGGCGATTACGAGATTGTAGCGTATCTACCTAATAGNGTTCAGGAGATGTTNGATCTAACAATAGAGGCTTTCAACACAGCGTGGGAGTACAGGGTCCCAGTTATAGTGTTAGCTGATCAAAGCGTAGGGCAGATGATAGAGAGGTTGAAGGTTCCACCTTTAGATGAGATAAGGGTTGTGGAGAGGAATGCTCCAACAGTCCCACCTGAAGAGTATCTACCCTTTGATAGTAGGTATCTAATACCTCCAATGGCTGTTGCAGGTGAGGGTTATAGATTCCATGTAACTGCCTTAACACATGATGATAGAGGTTACCCTAGNACAAGCCATGAGGTTTCAACAAAGCTTGTAACAAGGCTTGTGAGGAAGATTCGGGAGAACGAGAAGGTTATAGGGAGGTATGAGGCTATAGCCTTAGATGACGCAGAGCTCGTCATCGTAGCTTATGGTATAACCTCTAGGTCTGCTCTAAGAGCTGTAAGGGAGGCTAGAAGGGAGGGTCTTAAGGTCGGGCTTTTCAGACCTATAACAGCATGGCCTTTCCCATACTGGGGTTTAAGGGAGGCTGTTGATAGAGGTGCTAGGATACTGGTTGTAGAGATAAACATGGGTCAGATGGTGCGTGTTGTAAGAGAACACTATAGTAATCTTGTAGACATATACTTCATGCCGTGGGCTCCCGGGTCTGTTCCCAGACCTCACGATATACTTCTTAAGGTTAAGGAGGTGTATGGGGGTTGAGTGGTAGGCCTAGGCTTGGTCTAAGGACGGAGTCTATTAAGAGCTTGCTGAGGCTGGAGAGGTTCCCACATATATGGTGTCCTGGTTGCGGTATAGGGACTGTTGTTAAATGTTATGCTGAAGCAGTCCTAGAATCAGGTATACCTGTTGAGAAGCACGTTGTCGTCTCAGGTATAGGTTGCACTTCAAGAGCTCCGGGGTACATTAAGCTCGACGGGTTCCACGTTATACACGGTAGGGCTATACCCTTCGCTGTAGGCCTTAAAACCGTTAGGCAGGATCTAGAGGTTACCATAATAGCTGGTGATGGCGATTTACTAGCCATAGGTGGTAACCACTTCATACACGCTATTAGGAGGAATGATGATATAAACGTTATACTGGTTAACAACTTCATATACGGGATGACAGGAGGGCAGTACGGGCCTACTACGACCATAGGCTCTATAACAACAACATCCCCCTACGGCTTCATAGAAGGGTCTTTCAACGTAGTATACCTAGCGGCCGCTCTAGGCGCTAATTTCGTAGCTAGGTGGACTCCATTGCATACGAAGGAGTTGACATCAGCAATCCTGGAGATGTTTAAAGTCGATGGTTTCGCCTTAATAGAGGTTGTATCACCATGCCTGATATACGGTGAGATGAACAATCTACCACCACTAGAGGTGATGAAGGTGTTTAGAGATAGAGCTGTGATAGACCATGATGCTGATCTATCGAAGACATACATAGATCTAAGGGATCCTAAGAAGCCGATTGTACTAGGTAACTTTGTTAGACGTTCAAGGCCATCGTACCAAGTTCTAGCTAGAGAGCTTATAAAGAGAGCTAGAGGTGGGTAGGAGGTGGAGGTTAGGTTACGCCTCATAGGTGCTGGCGGCCATGGAATACTGCTTGCGGGAAACATTATTGGCACTGCTGCCACTGTCTACTCTAGTAAGAATGCTACAATGGTTATAGCCTATAGCCCTGCTCAGAGGGGTGGGTGGAGTAGAGCTGATGTAGTTGTATCAGATGAACCCATAGATTTCCCCATATTCGATCACCCCGACGTGCTTGTAGCAACAACACAGGAGACTTACGATCTGGAGGTAGGAAATGTTAGGAGTGGTGGTTTAATAGTATACGAGGAGGATACAGTTAAACCAGCGGTTAGAGGGGATGTCACACAGCTAGGAGTACCTGCTTTCAGGACCGCTATCAAGGTTGGATTCAGGATATCAGCTAACATGGTACTACTAGGTTTCCTAACGGAGCTCCTCAAACTACTACCACATGATGCTGTGAAGCTAGCTATCAAAGCTAGGGTTAAGAGGAGGATTGATGTTAACCTCCAAGCCTACGAGGAGGGGGTTAGGTTGGCTAGGGGTGTTAGGCTATGAGCTCAGCCCACGTGCACGCACCTAGCGAGTATAGGGATTTGAAGGTTGAGGGTGGGGCAGTTCTAGTCATAGGAGGTGGTATAGCCGGTATACAGGCAGCCCTAGACGCTGCTAATGCTGGTGCTAAGGTGGTCTTGGTTGAGAGAAGCCCAGCTAT
>JGI26465J51735_1000687_pt1 | contig 13178 bp, 13 predicted proteins | sample PerSpoBPS_BMetaG_FD_51735 | JGI IMG/M metagenome (IMG submission 51735) | reverse complement strand
GGCTGGTTGAGGGCTGCTTTTTTGAGGACGTGTATGGCGACCTCTACGCTGTTAAGGGTGTTGTCCATCCTCCCGGCAGGGTTTACGCAGTACCCCGTGTGGCTGGTGGTGTGAAGGTAAAAGACCTTCACGCAGCCGTCGAATACGTGAAAGCAAGGAGGCCGGTCTACTTGTTCGACGACCCCTACACGGGCAGGGTTGTGGTTGCGGTCCCACAGAGCTATATCAGGCGGGAGATGTATCCGGTTAGGAGGGCTACGGGGCCTCGGATGCTTGTGGAGGCCGCTGAAACGCTTGCAGGCCACATCGCGGGGTTTGCGGAGGACTTCGGGTTCACCGGCAGCCTCCTCACAGGTTTTTTCGGCAGCGAGCCCGACATAGACATCGTTGTATACGGCGGCCGGGAGGTGTTTGAGGGGTTGAGGAGGCTGCGGGCCGAGGGCGTAACATCACCCGTCGACAAAAGCGTGGCGCACATACTACTGGAGAGCAGGGCCGACACCTCCAGGGCTGCCGAGATGCTGGCCATCGAGCCTAGAAAGGTCTTGACAGGTGTCTTCAAGGGCTTCCTCTACACTTTGAAGGCTGTGCCGCGCCGTTTCTGGGAGAGCTGGGAGGGGGTTCGCTGCAAGCCCGTAAAACAGGTCGAGACGATCTTAAGGGTTGTGGACGACTCTGAAGGCTTCTACACACCCGGCCGCTACATCGTCGAAGGCGTTGCAGGCGGCCACGAATGCAGGGAGGTTGTTTTCTTCAGAAGCCGGTTCGCCGAGTCGGCTGTCAAGGGAGAGAGCGTTACGGTCCGCGGCCTGCTGGAGAGGGTTGAGGCAGGCGGCGAAACATATCACCGCATCAACGTAGGGCTTAATGCGGACGACTTCATACTGGTGCACGGGCCTTGAATAGGGTGAGAGACGAACGGCACAAATTCCGCGACCACGACTACATCGAAACAGAGGACGGCTGGCTCTTCGGCGTCGTCTCCGACACACATCCCCCAGACCGCATCCTCGCATACCTGAAATACATGCCCGGTGCGGGGCTTTGGAGCAGGTCGGGGATAAGCTACCGCAGGGTGTTGACGACTTATTCGCTGCCCGAGGTGGCGAAAGTTCTGGAGCTGGTGAAAGCCGTCAAGCCCGGATACGTTTTCAACGACCCCATGACGGGTGAGGAGTTCACCTACGTGCCGGTAGCGGATGTNAGGCGGCACTACATGTGTGAGGAGAGGCTTGAGAGGCTTCTGCAGGGCCCGAGGAATGGGGTTGAGAGGGGCTGCGCTATGCTTGTTGAGAGGCTGGCTGACGCCTCAGGTGTTGGGACAGGTTTTTACGGGGTCTCCGGCTCCATACTCACCGGCCTCCACAACCCCGCCGCAGACATAGACCTCACCGTCTATGGCAGGCAGAACTTCTGGAAAACCGTCGAAGCATCAGAGAACATCCAAACACCCGAGTCAATCCAGCAGACAAGAAAACTCCTCGCCAAAAACTACGTCACAAAATACCCCATAACCCACGAGGACGCGGAACGGCTGGCGGAGAGATGCGTAACCCGTGGAATATACCGGGGATATTTCTACTCGCTCCACGCCGTCAGACTCCTCGACGAAATACGTGAATCCTATGGGGACAGGCTTTACCGCGGCACCGGGGTCGTGAGGGCGGAGCTACATGTGGTTGATGCGTCGGAGGGCATCTACACACCAGCAGTCTACAGGGTTGAGGGAAGAACCTCGGAAGGCCAAGAGGTCGAAACACTCACATGCTACGACACAACATTCGCAGCCCTCCTCAGAGAAGGCGACACAGTCGAAGCCCTGGGAAAACTCGAGAAAGTCCAAGACCTACGCATAAACAGAACATACTACAGCCTCCTGATAGGCTCCATCAAAGCAGCAGGCAGAGAATACATCAAACTAAAATAAAATGCGGCTAACACCTTACCCAGCGTTGAGNAGCGAAGATTTAGCGCAGAAGATAAAGGAGAAGCTACAGATCAAGAAAATCATCACAGATGAACTCTTAGATCAGGCAGCAAAGCTCATCGGGATAACTGATGATGGGAAAATAGTTTTCAAAATCGACCGCACACATCTGCCGGTTACAGACCAGATACTCCTGCTGCTGGCGGGCTTCAAGCTAGCGGCCGAGGCACGGCTGAGAGAAAAACCACACGCCTCCCTAGATGAGATAGCCGAAGCACTCCAAATAAATCCCAAAATAGTTAGTGCCAGACTCAGCGAACTGGCCGCATACTATAAGATTTCGAGAGTAGAGAAAGGAGTTTACGCTATTTCTGACCTTGCCCTCTACGAAATAATCAATAAACTTGCACACCAGAGTGAAGCCTAAAATGGTTAGGGGAGAACAGCAGAGCCTCTACAGGTCTTGAGTATTGTGTTGCAACTAAGTCGTTAACCTTCCATCAATATGCGTGGAGTTTTTCAAAACCCTGTAAATCTGCGAACCCTCGGAGACATAGAGTATCTTGCCTTTCTCCACGGCCTCGAGGATGAAGCTGTTTTTCCTCTCAAGCATCTCCATGAACTCCTCGGCTGTGTAGCCTACAGGCTCCAGCGGGAGCCGGGTTCTGTCGTTCAAATCCAGAAGGACTTTAATCCTGTCGAGGAAGGGCTCCCTAAAATCCGCGACAACAAGAATATCCACGTCAGAGCCCTCGTTAAAATCTCCCCGGGCCAGGGAGCCGAAGAGGATTACGGCGTCAGGCCTCAGCCTCTCAACAACAATCCCGCAGTAATCCATTATCCTGGAAAAAATTTCCTCACTTCTCTCAATATCGATTCTGCGTAGCTTATACATCTCTCGGCGTCTCCCCTCGTGTAGTATCTATACGGGGCCCCGGATGGATAAAAGTTTGGGTAGCGGGAGCCTATGTAATGTTTGTCCAACTCCTTACCGAGGTCCACGAGTTTTTCAAAGGTTTTCTCGAATTTTGCGGCTTCAAACAGTAGGTCGACGACAGAGTGTGTGATAATCGCCCTGAAACCCTTGGAGTAGAGGAATCCTTTTAGAGATTTTTCGGCTGACTGCTGTGCGAAGAAAGCCGAGGCATAGTAGTTTCCGTCCTCGAGGCAGTCTCTCGCGGTTTTTAGGTCGGCTTCAGCCTGGTCAACCCATCTCAAGCCCTCCTCTACGTTACCCATCCAAAACAATATCCGTGGTGTTTGCGTCTTAAGTGTTTAGGCGATGACCTGCTTGACTCTGTCGACTACTGTTTTCTGTATCCATGGCGGTGTCCATAGTGCCATGGTTCTCACATAGCTGGGTTTTAGGGCTTTCCGCACGGTCTCAGGCCTCCCAGCCTCTAGGTAGCCTTTGACAACCGCCTCGGCCAACTGCGCTGCGTCCGATGCGTCGAGGTAGTGGCCTGGGTAGAGGATGAGCTCCATGAGGTCCCATGCCGGGTCTCCGTCGTAGCTCGCCTGCTCAACATCCATGACGTATATCCTGCCGTCCGGGGACTTGATGAAGCATTCGGGCTTGCAGTCACCTATCCGGAAGCCCTTCTCATGTATTCTCGCGAGAAGAAGCCCGACCTCGCCCGCAAAGCCGGCCCTGTCGCCGGAGCCGCCTAGCCACGCCTCTAGGAGGCTGCTTCCCTCGACGTATGTGCGGTAGAGGATTTTACCCTCCCAGTTGACGTGGACTGTCTCGGGTGTGTTGAAGCCGTTTGCGCGGAGGGCTTCGGTGAAGTAGATCTCCTTGGCCATCCGTGTGGCGGGGTCTATGCTGAAGTCCTTGACCCACGCCGTCCATATCCTCGCAGCAACCCATTTCACGTCGGTCCAGCTGAGGTAGCGTTTGGCCAGAAGACGTGTCCCGCCGAACTCTATTAGGTAGGTTGAGTTGAAGAGGCCGCCTATCCGCCTAACCCTCGCACCGCCCCCGTAGTGCTCCGCCACAAACTCCTCGATACCCAGCTGTTTTACGAGGGGCTGGGGGCCGCGCGCGGTCTGTATGTGGAGGTATTGCTCGGGGTCCGGTATCTGGGGCCTTGACGCCCCGAGGCCTGTAGGCTCGAAGAGGTTGATGAAAACCTTCGAGGCCCTGAGTATGTTTAGTTTTTTGAGCTGCTCGACGAGCGGGATGACTGTGGTTTTGCTGTAGCGGGTGACTGTTTCGGTGGATGGGGAGTAGCCTCCGCCGCGTTTTGTGAGGAAGCCCGCCTCGACTAGTTCTTCAGCTGCCTGCCCGAAGCCCGCCAGCTGCCACTCAATGTCCGTTAAACACTCAGCCAGCNCGGGCCCGAAGAAAGGCGTTAGCTCGGAGAGCCTCCTGAGCTTCTCGTAGAGGAAGTATTCGGGCTGTATGATGAGGTTTGCTGCGGCGAGCTTGTGTTCTGCTACGAGGTCTCTCACAAGCTGTTGGACGACTTCTTTCCGGTAGGTTTTTTGGAGCTGTTCGAGGAGCTGCCGTCCTTTCAATGGTTCGTGGGGTATGAGGAGTTTGTGGGCCAGCATCTCGGCGTAGCTGTTCTGTGCTATGTCCTCCAGCAGGGCCTCAAGCCCGATAACATATGTCTTCCCGTCATCCCCCCTGACAAACGCCTTCCCAGACCTCGAGACGATGACGTAGAGCTGCCCAGAACGCGTCCTGAAAACCGCCTCAACAACCCCCCTAACCCTCAACCCCTCCAGCAAACCATCTAAAGCCAAGCCCACAAACCACACCTAACCCCTTGTGAAAAAGCTTACCGGAGAGGGCTGACGCGGTGTCTTAGAGCTGGCTGCTTTTCACGGCCTTCACGTATTTGCCTGCAGCCTCCAGGAGCTTTTCGTCCTCTGTAACCAAGGCCAATCCCTTCTCCTCCGCTGCCTGGATGTAGGCGGCGTCGTAGTAGGTCAGGCCCTCCTTCACAGCTGTCTCAAGGGTTTTCAACGTGTTTGGTTCAGCCGCCTTCTTCATCACGCTGTGCAGCGATGTGAGTGCGTCAAGCACAAGCCTGGCCTCCTCAAGCTTCACGGCCCTATGTAGGTGGACCTGCTTCCACAGGACGTTTCCGAGCTCGTAGAGCGAGAGTGTTAGGGACCATCCTCGGAGGAGTTTGTCCAACTTCTTCCTCTCGAAGAGGGCGATTATAGCTGATGAGTCGAAGAGGTATTGGTCTATCTCTCCTCCCTGCTCTCCCTTATCGCCTTGACCCATTCCCCAATCCCGACCCTTGATACGATCTGGCTGGCCGCCTCAACCTTCTTGTAGAGCTCCTCACGCATCCTCCTCTCAACCTCCTCCTCCAAAGCCCTTCTGATCACCTCGGAAGGCTTTATGGAAAGCTCTCTCAGCCTCCTCCTCAGCTCCTCGTCTATTTTTGCGGAGACGGTTACCTGTCTCATCTTACCACCAAACTATACTACCATTCCGTAGTATAAAAATGCTACTACAAACTTTTAGACCGGATTGGTGAGATAGAGGCTTTGCGGGAATATGCTCAGGAGCTGGATGTGGATAGGCTGATAACTTCCACATCTACCAGAAAGTCCATGATCGCCTAAAGTGAAAGCTATACCACCCCCAGCCGCTCAGCCACTTTTACAGCCCGTCTCAGAGCGGACTCATAAAGCCTCCTATCTCTGAAAATCCAGCTATTGATTCCACTTATCAGCACAGGCTCGGTCTCAAAGACCTCCAAAACCTCCTCCCTCCGAAGAGCCCTGATATAATGCTCCGGTTCCTTCAGTATCAGGATTCTCCGATACTCGATCTCATGTGTAGGCGTCAATGGATGGCCCTCGGCCGATATCACGCCCTGAATCAGGTGCTCTATATCGGATAAGCTGATCGAGCTTCTCATTCCACGAAGCCTCCACTCCTCGACGCAGGCGTTGAAGTAGCCGATGAGGTCTCTGAAATAGGGCCTGCCATCATTGTAGTACATTAAGGTTATTGGGTGGTTGAGCCAGCCCCGCCTCCCATCCCTTATCAAGCCCATCCTGCGGAGAATGGCGTTCATGACCTGCTTCGCCTCCACCCTCTGCTTTCCAAGCCGCCTATTATCCAGTACACGGGCAGACATCCGCCAGTCAATGTAGGGCCTGAAAACTGCATATCCCACGCTGAGGAAACATTAACACGTTAAAAATCTTCAAGACCTTAGCTGTTTGTGATTAGGTTTCTGAATAGGTATATGTGGAAAGAGTGCGGTCGCTCTAAGCGATATGGTTACAGTGGCGCATGGAGATTATGTTGATGCTTCCGAGGCTACTCACGCCTTTGCACGTCACCGCGGCCCAAATGCCGGCGATGTATCGAGAACGCATGGGTAGTTTTTGCCGGCGCTTGTGCAGAGCTTGAAAGTGAACGTTAGGGATTTCGTGATAGGGTTGTGGATTAGGTTAGAAGCTGCGTAGGGTAGTTAACTCGAAGAGTTGTGTGGCGTTCAGTTGGGTTTGGCGGTGCGCTAAACCTTTAAGGTTGTTATGTGTTGTTTTGCTGGTTTGAAGCTGGACACCGCTCTCCACAGAAAGCTTCTACGTCTCGCTGTGAAGCTGGGGGCCTCGGACGCAGCCCTCACAACCGGTGAAACATACCGGAAGATGATACGCTTCGCAAACAACAAGATATCGGTCTCCAAGGCTGGGGCTGTCCAGACGGCTGAGATATACGTCAACATTAAGGGGAGGAGGGCCGTCCGCTCAACATCCGAGATCTCGTTGAAAAGCCTCGAGGACATGGTGAGGAAGGCTGTTGAGACAGCGAAGGCGGGCGAGCCGGCCGACGTCTACGCACCCCTGCCCTCGGGCCCCTTCAAATACAGCAAGGAGCTGCTGAAAGGCCCTGCGGAGGACCTCGGCGACGAGGAGCTTGTGGGCTTTGTTGAGGCGGCGGTCAACGGCGGGCTGGAGGGCGGTGGGAAACGGGTTGCGGGAAGCCTCATCTACACACGCAGCAAGATACGGCTCTCCACAACGGGAGGCGTCGAAACAGCTGCGCAGAGCGGCGGGATAGAGATATCCGTAAGGGCCCTCGCGGCGGATGACGCCACAGGTCACTTCGTCAGCGTAGCTGCAGGCAGCAGGGACTTCAAGCCCTACGAGGCAGGCCTCAGGGCTGGCGAGATAGCGAAGATGGCCCTCAACCCCGTCGAGGGCGAGCCCGGGACATATGAATGCCTCCTCGGCCCCATGACCTTCGCCCACCTCGTGGAGCAGCTGGGTGTTTGGTCCTCCGCCTTCTACGTCGACGCCGGGATGTCCTTCCTGACGGGGCTGCTGGGGCAGGAGNCCGCCTCAAGGGAGTTCACGCTATACGACGACCCGACGCTTGCAGGAACCTACGGCGCGGCACCCTTCGACGCCGAAGGCGTCCCAACACGACGCAACACAGTCTTCGAAAACGGCGTCCTCAAAACATATTTCCACAACACAGCCACAGCCAAGAAATTCAACACATCCACCACAGCCAACGCAGGCATCATAGTCCCCCACCCCTTCAACCTCGTCGTCAAAACAGGCAGCAAAACACTCGACAAACTCATCGCAGGCATAGACAGGGGGATATGGGTAACAAACGANTGGTACCTCCGCTACCAAAACTACAGAACAGGAGAGTTCTCCACAATACCCCGCGACGGACTCTTCCTCATCCGAAACGGAGGCGTAGAAAAACCCCTCAAAGGCCTACGGCTAAGCGACAACATCCTCAACATCTTCAAAGGCCTCCGCGAACTCGGCGGCGAAGCCCACTGGATCAAATGGTGGGAGGTCGAGGTCCCTACACACGCCCCAGCAGCAGTAGCTGAAAAAGTCAACTTCACAAAATCCGCATTCTGACGAGGTACGCAGGGAAAACAATTTATTGGGGTAGGGTGTTAGCTGATTGGATTGGCTACCGCCATCTTGCGGGTCAGGTTTGCTGGTCTAAAAACACCGCTGCTTATACGTGTTACCAAGAAAGCCCAACTCTCATATGCGTTTAAAGAGACCGCGGAGAGGGATTTAGATCGGCTGAGGTCTTACAAATTAGCGAAAGTCGCACATTTTTTTAGAGAGGGCGTGGGGAGGGGACTTTCAATTAAATTAACACGAGTCCTTACCGGAGCATTAAAAAATGAGGTGGCAAACATACTTAACAGCCCCGAAGCAGAGTCTGCTTTCCCCCACCTCTCGGCAAAGTTTTGGGCCCGCACAGCCCTCCCAATGCTGGAGTTCAATGAAGCAATCTTCTCCTCCCCCACTCTTTTAAGCGAATTCCTCACAAATGTGGAGGAGCTTGCGAAGATAACCGCAACACTGATGAGAAAAAGTGAGTATGAAAAGATTGAGGACATTGTCTATGGCTTAGCAACCCTAGTAGACCACGATAGATGGGTTGCTGGAAAAATCAGCGCTGCCGGGTTTGACGACCTAGCTCGGAAACTCTCGGAAAGGGCTCTCGAAACAGCGTTGTCTTTTGCGCAATGTTCCATGGATTTGGCTTTTGCATGGGTATCCGCTGCATCAGCGGCTCTCGGCATAGTCAGAGAATATCGGCGCGAGAACATGGATTACCTCGCTGGGCTGTGTAGAGAGCTTGCGAACAAGCTAGATTCCTATATGGAGACCTTGGACATTGTTGTCGACGACGAGCTGTATGAAGATTTAGTGAAGCTTGGGGTTGTATAGAGACAGTGGCCTGTAGCGTTGAGCTTTTAAGAAAGGCAGAGAAATTTTTACGCAAAGCTCCACAGGATGCTGTTGAAAGGATTGAAGGGAGGTTGGGCGAGCTGGCTGAAAACCCTATATGCGATGAAAAACTTGAGCCGCCTTTAGAAAAGCTATGTAAAACCCGTGTAGGACATTATAGAATCGCATACAAGCTGGAGCCGTGCAAAATCATTGTGGTGCACATCGGCCAGAGACGGAGCTTCTATGATGAGCTCAATGATATCATGGCTTCTCTAACTTTTTTCACCATGTTTTCCACATGTTCTACTAGGTGTGCTGTTTTTTCGGCGGCTGCGGCCACGTAGGCCTCCACGCCTTCGTCGAGTATTCGGTCGAGGAGTGTTCCGCTTATTCCGCGGGTTTCCAGCTCTGTCCGTAGCCATTCGATTCCTTTGACGGCGGCTGTGGCTGCCAGTCTGTAGCCGTCTTCGAGCCCGTGTTTGCGTAGCGTGAGCTGTACGGCTTCCAGTAGTGTGTGTTTGTTGTTTTCTATTTCTTTCCGCATTTTCTCTGTATCCGGTGTTAGTGTTGTGAGGCCTTTCTTGATGTTTTTGAGGGCTAGGAGGTTTAGGGCGAGGGCCGTTCCGTAGAAGCGTTTGATTATGCTGTCGCTGAGGTCTCTGTGGAGGCGTGACTGTATTAGCCTTGTAGAGATGTAGGTGAGTATTGCGGTGGATAGGTCGGAGGCCCCCTCGGCGTTCTCGAAATGAAGCGGGTTGTGTTTCTGCGGCATGGTTGAGGAGTGGACCTGCTCAGGCGTCTTCCCGAAGACCAAGAGGCCGTAGCTCCCGAGGAGCCATATGTCCCTGCACAGGTTGGCGGCGACGGAGCCGATTAATGCGATGGTGGAGAGTATCTCGGACATCCTCTCGTGAGGCTGTATCTGGGTCGGAGCAGGGTTGTAGTCGAGGCCGAAGCTTTTAACGAATTTCTCGGCGAAACTCTCCCAGTCAACCCCGGGGTAGACAGCGCTCCACGCAGAAAGGTCTCCAACCGCCCCGCCGAGCTTCGCCTCAAGCCGTAGGCCGCACAGCTTCTCAGCAAGCCGCGCCAGCCTGTAGGCGTATTTTGCGAGGAAACTTCCGAGGGTTGTGGGGACGGCTGGCTGCCCGTGTGTTCTTGCGAGGAGCGGTGTCCGGGCGTGGTGGCGGGCCGTTTCGGCGAGCTTCTCGATAAGCTCGGTGAGTGTGGGTAGGTAGGTTTGGTGGATGAAGTCCCTCACCATGAGCGCGTAGGCTATGTTGTTTACGTCGTCTGATGTTAGGGCGAAGTGTATGTGGGGTTTGAGTGCGGCCAGGCCCCTCGCCTCAACAAGCCTGCCCAGATACTCAACGGCCGCCATAACATCGTGTCCAACCCTGGCCTCAACATGTTTAACCTCGGCGGCCTCCTCAAGAGAAAGGTTGAGCACAGCTTCCTCCAACNCCTCAAGCCCCCGCAGGTCGACACCAAGCCCAACAGCCTCCGCGAAGGCCCGCAGATATCTTACCTCGACGTAGAGCCTGTAGCGTATGAGGGCGTGTTCGCTGAAGTAGCGGCTACAGGCGCTGAGGGCATCCCTATACCTTCCGTCCAACGGGGATATCGCTTCAAGCGGGTCCAGCAAGCCGGTTGAATGGGTTGGGGGTTTGTATTTTAGCGTATGGATTCGCGCAGGACTGTCATGCCNGCNTCCTCTCCCACCGACGCGATGGTTATGGGTGTGTTAAGGGTTTTCTCAAGCCATCCGAGGTATTCGCACACCTGCGGTGGCAGCGCATCCCAGCCATGTCTGACGGCCTGCACCCACTCCCCCGCCGACGGTTTCCAGCCCCTGAAGACCTCGTAGACCGGCTCAACCCTTCCAAGCCACGGCAGCGCCTCGGCGAAAACATCAACCTCCGAGCCGTCCAGGAGATATCTGACGCACACCCTTATCTCGTCGAGGCCTGAGAGTATGTCGAGCTTTGTGACGGCTATCTCTGTTACGCCGTTTATCCGGCATGCGTGTTTTAGGGCGGGTATGTCGAGCCATCCAACCCTCCTCGGCCTCCCCGTCGTCGTCCCATACTCCCCGCCGCGCTCCCTCAAAGCCTCGGCCAGCGGCCCTGTTATCTCCGTCGGGAAGGGCCCTTCACCAACCCTTGTTGTGTAGGCTTTCATGACTCCGACTATCCTGCCATGCCTCTGCACAGGTATCCCGGTGCTTACGAAGCCCGCCGCCGCCACCGTGTTGCTCGAGGTGACGTACGGATATGTCCCGTGGTCTATGTCGAGCAGGGTTCCCTGAGCGCCTTCGAGGACGACCCGCAGGCCGCTGTCGAGGACTTCGTTGAGATAGCCTGACACATCCCCTAGGAAAGGCTCAACAACCTTCCGCAAGCCCTCCAAGTCGACCTCAAACCCCATGCCGTGAATTTTCTGGAGCAGTGAGGCTTTTGAGGCGGTGTGCCCGGGTTCTGCGAGGTCGCCCGCCCTTACCCCCAGCCTGAGCATTTTGTCGGCGTACGCAGGCCCTATACCCCTNAACGTCGTGCCNATAGCCGCCCCACCCCGCAATTCCTCAAGCCTACCGTCAACCATCCTATGCAGCGGCAGCACCACGTGCACAGCCCTGCTCACCAGCGGAAATGCCTGCACCCCAAACCCCCTGAGATGCTCCACCTCACGCCTAAAGGCCTCCACGTCCAGGACGCATCCAGCCGCTATGACGGGCCTCGCACCCGCAAGACTCCCCGCCGGCAGCATGTTAAACTTGTGACGCACACCGTTAAGCATNACNGTGTGNCCNGCGTTGGCGCCTCCCTGAAACCTGGCTACCGCCTCCGCCCCCCTTGAGAGGAGATATGAGACCTTGCCCTTGCCCTCGTCCCCCCACTGTAGGCCGACCACCACGTCGGCTTTGCCGCTCATACTTGTTCGACGTCGTGTGGGTGGCTTTCACGCAGTCCTGCTTCGGTTATCCTGATGAAGACGGCGTTTTGCTGAAGTTCTTTTATGTTGCGTGCGCCGAGGTAGCTTAGTCCTGACCGCAGCCCGGCCACCAGCTGTCTCACGACATCGGATGCGCTGCCCTTGTATGGGACGTAGGCCTCGACGCCCTCAGCCATGTAGCTGTAGTCGGATGCGTCCTGCAGTATGTCCTCGACGCCCTCCCTGCCGCTCTTCGCCAGCATGGCGTAGAAGCTGGCCATACCCCTGTAGATCTTCATCTTGCGCCCGTTCCTTGAGACGACTGCTCCCGGGCTTTCGTCTGTTCCCGCCAGCAGCCTGCCGACCATGACGGTTGAGGCGCCTGCGGCCAAGGCCTTGACGAGGTCTGCGCTGGACCTTATACCGCCGTCCGCTATTATCGGGGTGTCCATCTCTTCAGCGGCCTCTGCGCAGTCCATTATCGCCGTCAGCTGTGGAACGCCTACGCCCGCGACTATGCGTGTTGTGCAGACGGAGCCGGGGCCGACACCGACCTTCACCGCTGTGGCGCCCGCTGAGGCCAGGTCCCTCACACCCTCAGGTGTTGCGACGTTTCCAGCCACCACGTCTACGTCGTCTCCGAAGGATTGCCTGATTTTCCGCAGGGTTTGNATNACCATNTCTGTGTGTCCGTGGGCTACGTCTATGACTAGTGCGTCGGCTCCCGCCGCGAGAAGTGCCTCAGCCCTGTCGACGGCGTCCTCCCTTACGCCCACCGCCGCCGCCACCATCAGCCTCCCCCGCGAATCCCTTGTAGCGTTCGGGTACATCAGCTTCTTGACGATGTCGGCGCTTGTGATCAGGCCTTTGAGTCGTCCTTCGCCGTCGACCAGCGGTAGTTTCTCTATTTTGTGTTTCATGAAGAGTTGTTTGGCCTCCTCCAGGGTTATGTCTGGTGGCGCGGTTATGAGGCGTTCTGCGGGCGTCATGCACTCCCTTACCTTTGCCTCCCGCGGTCTGAAGAGTATGTCGCGGCGGGTGAGTATGCCGAGGAGTTTTCTGTCGGGGTTTGTGACTAGGAGGCCGCTGACGTTTTTTCTCTCCATCAGTTCTTCGGCCTCGGCTATTGTTGCGTCGGGGCCTACTGTGTATGGTTCGTCGATGGCTATGTTTTCCGCGCGCTTGACTGCTTTGATGTGTTCGACCTGCTGCGCNACCGTGTTGAANCGGTGGACGACCCCTATCCCGCCCTCNCGGGCCATCGCNACAGCCATCTCAGCCTCCGTCACTGTGTCCATGGCCGCGGAGACGACGGGGACCTCGAGCCATATGCGCCGCGTAAACCGTGAACGTGTCGAGACCTCCCTCCTAGACCTCACAGACGACCTACGGGGAACCAGCAGTACGTCGTCGAAGGTAAGCCCTACCCTGTCCAATAGCTTGGGCAAAAAATCCCTTCAAAAACGGGTTTGAGGCCTGATTTAAACATGAGCCGTGGGACGTGGATTGTGTGGGGCCACAGCCCCCAGCGATAAACTTAAATAGTGTTCTTATCTTTATAAGGGCTGTTGCAGGAGCGGGGTAAGCGGTAAGACCCGCTGATTTTCCCCGCCAATTCCCC
>JGI26465J51735_1000670_pt1 | contig 13431 bp, 17 predicted proteins | sample PerSpoBPS_BMetaG_FD_51735 | JGI IMG/M metagenome (IMG submission 51735) | reverse complement strand
ACACACTTGGGGGAGAGCTAGTAGATTTCATCGGAAGTCTAACAAAAGGTGAAAATACCAGTATTTATTTTGTCCATGGTTTGGAAACAAGAAGTAGCCTCCTAGGAACATCCGTAAGATTACTTAGAGAATTAAAGAACGTTAAAGTAGTTGCTCAAATTCCAAAAGCCCTAAATGGATCGAATAGTCTTAGGATTTCTCGCAGCAGTCCAACTCCAACATTTCAGTTCGGCTTAAGAAGATTTAGTGAGTTGGGGGAAGGTCATATACTCTCGCATGCTCATCATCTTGCAAATGAATTATACGAAATTTCGGATGAAGATGCCGCAAGAATGTTTGTAAAATTAATAGAATATGGAATCCAAGCTGCCCAAGTTTTGCTGGCAATGTTGTCGCAAGTCTTAATTTAGCAAAAACGCTCCATGAGAAAGGAAAAGAAGCAATCATAATTACAATAGCTTTTGATACTCCTGAACACTACAGAACATTTTTAGAAATTAATTTGCCTGAACTAATTGGAGAGCCCTTCAGCAGATATGAAAGAGTTTTCGAGGATGTTGTTGATTTGAGTAGAAAAAGAAAGAAAGGAGATTTATATGTATTATAAAGTTGAAATTGTTGAAATAAACAAGCTTAAAGAGCATGAAGAGATAGATGCTAATCACCTTAAGAAACTCATTAAAGAAATAAAAAGTGATAAAATCTTGAAAAGACCAATTGTTGTTGATAAAAATACGAATATTATTTTAGACGGAGCTCATAGATTTAACGCACTAAAAGCTCTCGGATGCAAAAAAATCCCTGCAGTTCTTGTTAATTATCGATCCCCAAAAATAAAAGTTCTGTCATGGAGAAAAGGAGAAAAAATTGATAAAAAAGATGTTATCATTGCTGGAGTAACAGGAAATAAAATGCCACCAAAAACTTCTAAACATATGATTTTAATAAATGGTAGGTTAAAACATATTTCCTTTATAGAAAAGACAATAAACTTTCCAATAGAAAAATTAAAATAGAATTTTTCAGTGATCTAACAAAAATAATTGAGATAATAAATCATTAAATCTATCAACTTTTATTCTTTTGACTTTCCTAAAATTTTTAAAACACTTATCACAATAATAAAGGGTCTAACTTTAATAAACTCTTCCTCCACTTGATCTATTCCTTTAATATTAAAGGACTATTCACTTTTAATTCTATAAATTTTTATTTTTGAAAAAATCAACGACAAAAACTTAGATGTATAAAACTCTAACCAATCTATTAAGCTTCCAAATATTTTAATTTTATCCATGACGCATTCTGAAGTAATTTTAAAGTCTTCCTGAATTTTTTGCGGTTTTATTGTTATATAATGGTCTTGTAGCCCGTATAAATGCCCTATCTCATGCAAAATCCTATTCGCTAAGCTATCATAAAGAACATTATGTTCTTTATCTTTTAGGTATAATGTAGAAACTATACTAATTCCATAGGATGGAAGTGAAACTCCTTTAATTTTCATTGGAGGAATAGTTGCTGTATATATTTCACTATCAGTAATTACCAAAAAATTTCTTCATTAAAATTTTTCAAATACTCATCTAGTAGCTCGTTAAGAAAAATATAAGGAGGCTTGTTATGATTCCTCCTATTAACAACTCTTTTTAGTTTTCTAATTTTATCCTCTTCATTATAATTATAAAATTCTATACTTATTCCTTGTGCTTTCAATATTTTTCTAACTAGTTCTATAGATGAAGATAAGTCCATTTTTTCTTCCAACAGTAAAACAACATTAATCCTATCCATGTTAATCCTTGGATAAAAATTATTAATATTCGCAATTTTACATCTTTTATTGGTAGGGTCCGTCGTCTAGTGGCTAGGACGCCACCCTGACGCGGTGGAGGTCCCGGTTCGATTCCGGGCGGACCCAAAAATTTAATATTTGTTACAATTTTTCTTATGGAAGATATCGAGAAAGAATTGGAAAAATTATCTTTGCAAATAAAAAGTTGCGATAAATGTCCTTTATATAAAAACAGAAAAAATGCCGTTCCGGGGGAAGGGAATTGGAAAAACAGAATAATGATAATAGGAGAAGCTCCTGGCTTTAATGAAGATGAACAAGGAAGACCTTTTGTTGGAAGAGCCGGAAAATTGTTAGAAGAGTTTTTAAGTTCTATTGGAAAGAGGAGAGAAGATCTTTTCATAACTAATGTTGTCAAATGCAGACCTCCTAATAATAGACAGCCTGACGAAGATGAAATAAAGATTTGCACGTGTTTATATTTAGATAAGCAAATAGAATTGATTAAACCCAAATTGATAATTTGTCTTGGAAATGTCTCTGCAAATTACATTTTCAAAAAATTTGGATTGAAATTTGAAAGTATGAATAAACAACACGGAAAAGTTTCTTCGGTATCTAATCTTTTCATCCAAACAAAAATTATAGCAACTTATCATCCTGCAGCAATCTTAAGAAATCAAAATTTAATGCCTATAGCAAAAGCTGACTGGGAAATTATAAAAGAAGTAATCGATAGCTTGTCCTAAGATTGATTAGATATGGATATGACTTTGTCTGAGATATTTCTAAGTTTGAAATTTCAAAAGTTTGAAATAAAAGGTTGTTCTAAGTCTATTATTTTCAAAAACTTCCATAATAAAAATTAAAGGTTATGGGTATAGCCAACCTTCTCTCAACCTTGGGAAAGGCAAAGTATCTCTTATGTGTTCTAGCTTGCAAACCCACATTAACAATCTTTCTGTTCCTAAACCCATTCCACTATGTGGAACTGAACCAAATCTTCTCAAATCTAGATACCATTCATAAGCAGAAATTTCTTTATCTCCAATTTTAACTTTAAGTTTATCCAAATTCCACTCTTTAATTTTCTTCTCTAAAACATCAAACCTCCATTCTCTTTCTGAACCACCAACAATTTCACCATAACCTTCTGGTGCTAACAAGTCAAAATTCTTTACAACATTTTCATCTTTATCGAACATGTAAAATGCTTTTAACTTTCTCGGATATTCTATAACAAAAATTGGAGTTTCAAACTGTAAAGTTAAAACTCTTTCCTCATCAGCACCCAAGTCGCTTCCATACTCAACGTTTAATCCCTTCGACTTTAAAATATCAATTGCTTGTTTGTAAGTTATAACCTTCCATGGTTTTTCAACCATCGCCTTTAATTCTTCAACATTTCTGCCAGTTTTTTCTTTTATTATCTGAAATTCTTCTTTTCTCTCTTCAATAGTTTTTCCAATAGCATACTTTAAAGATTCTTCAACTGCTTTCATCAAATCTTCCATTGTATACCAAGCGGCTTCAATTTCAAAATGCCAATATTCGTGTAAATGTCTTCTTGTTCTAGATTTCTCTGCCCTAAAGCTTGGAGTCAAAGCAAAAACTTTTCCTAAAGAAAAAATCAAAGCCTCTAGATATAGCTGAGCAGATTGAGATAAATACGCTTTTTGATCAAAATACTTCACTTCAAATAAAGTTGTTGTTTCTTCGCACGCATTTCCAACTAAAATAGGTGGGAATACCTCAAACCATCCATCTTTTACATACCACTCTCTCAAATTCTTTAGCAAAGAGTGCTTAATTTTTTGAGCCGCTGAAAACCATCTTGACCTTATCCACAAATGCCTATATTTTTGGATTGTATCTGGCTCTTCTCTACCTCTCAAAGGAAATGGTTTTCCATAATCAAAAACTTCAATTTCCCTAGCCTCAACCTCATAGCCACCAGGAGCTCTTTTATCTTCATGAACTATTCCTTTTACAGCTAGAGATCCTTCTATTTGAATTGGTTGTATTTTCTCAACAAGCTTATGATCTTTAATAACGACTTGAACTATGCCATTAGCATCTCTTACAACAAGGAAAATCTTATCTCCAATTATTCTTCTTCTATAAACCCATCCTCTAAAATAAACTTCTTTTTCGACATTTTCCTTTGAGAAGATATCCCTTATCTCTATTGGCTTCATAGAACACTCACCCCTATGAAAATCATAAAAGAAAAAGTTTTAGTTATTTTGTTGACCACTTGCCATTAAATTTTATGATATTTTGGATTTAAATGCTTTTTCACACTTAAATAACTGATACAAAATCTTTATATGAATTGGAAAATTGTAGCTATAGCAGTAGTCATTTTGATCGTTTTATCTCTGCCAATAATTTTAAATCTAAAATCTCAAAAGAATAAAAAAGATATAGCAATACAAAAATGCATAGAAGCTTGCAGAAGCGCGACTATTTCAGGAATTGATTTATCAAATGGTCCTTGTTTGCTAAATCCAATACCAGATTTGAAAGATTGGGTCTGTGACGTTGCTCACAATCCTAGACAACAAATTGATAATTTACCTGAAAATCAATGCTCTTCTTTTAGAGAAGGAAAAGCATCTCATTTTGTTGAAGTAGACCCATCTTGTAATTTTATTAGAGCTTATTAGCCGTAACTTCTCCAAGTATATCCGCATTTCTTACATCTATAGAAAGTTGTTGGGGGTTCATCTGAACTTCTAGTCTGTTGAACCCACCAATGAGCTTCTTCGTTTCCGCATTTAGGACACATTACTTTAGCTACAGGAAATTGTTCTAATTCTTCGCCTTTTCCAAAGACAACTACTTTTTTTGTTCTCTCATTTGAGGATGCCTCTTTTAGAATCATCTTCTCTCTTTTAGCTTCCTCTTTATAATTACAATTAGGGCAAACGAAGTACTTTTTCCCTTTTATTTCTTCTATTTTCATCAAACTCTCACACTTTTTACAAAACTTCATATCCCAATCAACCTCACGAAAAGAACCTTTATTAAACCTATATATGGAAATATAAATATAACTTTTCCGTGAATTTCATCTTTTTTTATGCTATATTCGTAAGGAAGTTGCGCAAGATTATGGTCACCTTTAGTTTGATAGGTTCCATCATCATTTAAAGCAACTACTCTATGAATGATAGGATAGGAAGATTCTTTAGTAGAATAGACAATTATATCCCCTATTTCATATTTTTCGCTTCCTTTAATTAGAGCTACATCTCCCACATTTAAACCATTTTTGAATGGGAATTTCATAAATTCTTCTTTTGTTATTCCAAGATTTTTAAAACTTTTTTCACAATACTTCCAATAATCTTCGAAAGTGTTTTTAAAGTCAGTTACTAATTCTCCACATAAAATACCATTTACTGGTTTGTGAGTCATAGAATTGCTGACAACAACAACTAAAGGTAAATCGGTTTTTAATAATATACCGAGAACAAAGTTTGTAGCGTATGCTAAAATTATTCCTAACAAAGCATAAGTTATCCATCCTATCCACCCTTCTGTAGCTTTTCTCCAGTATTTACTAATTATTTTAAGCATGGCCTTCACTCTCTCCTTTGACTATTCCTGAAGCTATTAAATGTGCGACTCTCAAAGGCTCTGGAATCTGAGCATGTTTAGTAGAAAGTATTATAATCTCTTCAGCTTCTTCATCTTCCAAACCTATGTTTTGGTAATAAATAGAAAATTTTTCAAGCTTAAGTTGTTTAATTTTCCCGGCGTTAAGTATCATTTTCCATCTTTTTTCAAAATCTAAAAAGTTTTTCTCCAAAGCCTTTTTTATACTTTTTAAATCTGGCATCCTTCTATTTATAACTATTATCGGAATTTTAGTTTCATTGTAAAGCTCTTTTAAATCTACTATATTAAAACCACCAAGCGTTATCCCATCCAACATTATAACTTTAAGTTGGTTTTTATGCCTACTTGAATTAATCATTTTTGAAAGTTTTTCAGTAGCATCCAAGCCGTCTACAACAACATAAGTTCTTAACACACCGTCCAAAAAATTACCTCCTCTAAAAATAACACCAACTACAATAACCTCTTTATCATTATTTGTAAAAGGACCATCGTCTATTCCAAGAATTCTTATCTCTTCTTTGACCATAATTAGGAAAATTTTGCTATTTGATATTTAAATGTTTAAAAGTTGACAATAAGAATTAGTGTAAGAATTACCGTCTAGCCACAATTCATGGCTATTTACAGGAATGTCTATACCGCTATACATAAACTCCTCATTGGTACCAACTAACTATAATAATTTTCTTATCACATACTTAAAATTACTAAAAGTTATATTTGGCTATTCTTGAGAAAATTTCTTGTTAAATGTGCTCATGTAGAGTGTCTTCTTTGTCTCCCAGAAAGTTTTATTAGCTTTTACCAATCTCATATAATATCCTTTTGATGTGAACGAACTTAGCACCACTCATTATAGAGACAAATATATCTTCATCAGTATCAGCAACATAAATTAGATGAACGTCTCCATTTTCTCTCTTCCTATTTTCTCTTAATTTTTTAATAGCTTCAGATTTGGCATCGATGTATTTTTCACCATATACAGTAATAACTTCAATATTATATCCAAGTAACCTTAAAGTAAGTTCGGCAGCAAAATTCGCTGTAACCACAACTTTCTCATCTGCCTTTAATCTTTTGTCAACAAACTTTAGAATTGCATCTATTCTCTCCTTCTCTTTCTTAATAGACTCATCTGACGCTATAATATTTCCGACATTATATAGATAGTACAAGAATATTTTTGGGTATTCTGTTTTCACTCTCAAAAGATTCGAATAGGAATATTCTCTTAACTCTCTAGGAAATGTTGCTCCTTTTCTTTCAGATTCTAAAATTGCGCGTTCGTAAGCTTCCTTGTTTATTTTTCTGCTAACCTTCTCGTCTATTAAAACTCCATCGTAATCAATGGCCGCTAATGTATAGGGTTTATTTAGAGGCTTATTTCCGTAAATGTTAGATCGATCTGTCATAATCCCACCCACACGATATCTCTAAATCCTACCTTTACACCACTTTCAAGAAAGGAATTTGAAAAGCAATTCAAAACAAATCTAATATGCTGGTCCCCACAGCGCAAATTATGAGTAGGATCATCCCTTAGAGCCCCAAAGCAAAAATAGATGCAGCAATAACTATAGAAGAAATATCAGCTTCTTCCTTATCAAATATTAATGAGGCTCTACAGTTCATTATCTTAATTTTACTGAAAGATTTTTAAACTTTTATCATGTATTTTTTGAACTAAGAATGACGATATTACTAACAAAAAATAAAAAACTAAAGCTTTTTAAACCTGCGTATAATACTAAACATCATGGCAAAAGAATTCAGATGGAGAGGATTGACTTTAGAAGAATTAAAAAATATTTCATTAGACCAATTTATTAAGCTGGTCCCTGCTAGAATAAGGAGAACTTTGAAAAGAGGATTAACTGAAGAACAAAAAAAGCTTCTAGAAAAAATAAGAAAAAATCCGAACAAGTTCCACAAAACTCATTTAAGAGATATGGTCATTTTACCAGAAATGATTGGAGCCAAGATAGGAGTTTATATTGGGGGTGCAAAACAAGGAGATAAAAGTGGGAAATGGCAAGTAATAACAATTACTCCAGAAATGGTTGGGAGAAGACTTGGTGAGTTTGCGATCCCTATAAAAAGAGTTCAACATTCGGCACCAGGAATTGGAGCATCCAAAGGCTCTAAGCACATAGCATCCAAATAATTTTTAGCATATATATTTCCCAACTTCTTTAGCTAATGTTTCATTTATGTAGATTGGAGCTTTTGTTCTTATAGCAATTGCTGTTGCGTCGCTTGGTCTACTATCCAAAATTAAAACTTTATCTTTTTGTTGAATAATTAGCTGTCCTATAAATGTATTTTCTCTCATCTCAACTATTTTTACAGCTAATACATTTATACCCAAATTTCTAAAAGCATCTAAAATAACATCGTAAACAGTAGGTCTAAAATCGACTTTTCCTTCTAAGCCTTTAAGGATTGCATTACCAACGTAAGCGTCTGTTGTAGCTTGAATTAAATAACAGCCCGCTTTCAAACTTATTTGAGCTCTATCTAGTAAAATGGCATCAACACTTACGTTTGCAGGAATAAACCCCTTCGTAGAAACTTCTGCAATTGGATATTCTGAAACGTTAAAATTTCTATCTATAACTTCGATTTTTGCTCTAGTTAAAAAAGTTGTAGAGATGAGAGGATATAAATAGTCATATGACAAAGAAAAAATAGCAATTAACAATAATACAAAAAGTATCGCTCTTTCGCTCATTTAAAATTTTTCAATTTCTGTTTAAAAATGCTTTTAGATTTAGTCTTTTATGTTAAACGCTAGTATTTATCAAAAATGTTTACAGTAATATATATTTTATTTCACCGCAATGCTTTTATTGTGAAGCATAAACTATTATTAGCTATAACGTTGTGGGGGCTTGCGGAAAAATTTGGGGCTTGCGTCAGCATACAGTGACATCGATTTGAACCAGTTATCGTTGAGTGGGCTTCTTCTAAATATAGATCGAAAACCTGCTTTAAAAGGTTTTCGATCTTAGAAAATATATGATGTGATAAATAGGTTGGTGCGATGACAATGGATTCGATCGTTGCTAATGCATTAAGAAAAACGCTTGGTAGCGCTGATGAAAAAATTGGAAGATTTAGAATAGAGTCAACAAGTGGAGCAACTTTTAGCAACGTAGATTATTTCAAATTAGCAGAACAACAGTTCGGAATTCAAGTGAAAAAAGCAAAAATAGTTGTTGTCGGATGTGGAGGGGCTGGTTGCAATAGCGTTACTAGATTAACTGAAATGGGAATCCAAGGTGCATATACTGTTGCTTTAAATACTGATGCTAAAGCTTTAGCAGTCACAAAAGCTGATAAAAAGATACTCATAGGAAAGGAATTGACCAAAGGTTTAGGATGCGGTGGATATCCTGAAATTGGTAGAAAAGCAGCAGAGGAGTCACGAAATGAAATCAAAGAAGCAATAGAAGGGGCGGATTTAGTATTCGCAATAGCTGGATTGGGAAAAGGAACAGGAACTGGTAGCATTCCTGTTGTTGCGGAAATAGCTAAGTCGATGGGTGCTCTAGTTATTGCTGTAGTAACGATGCCTTTCAAGATAGAAGGAGCTAGAATTTCTAAAGCTGAAGATGGATTAGCCGTTTTAAGACAGCATGCTGACACGGTTATAGTAATTGAAAATGATAAGCTATTAAAATATGCTGGTAATCTAACAATACAACAAGCTTTCGCAGTTGCCGATGAGCTAATAGCAAGCATGGTTAAGGGAATAACAGAAACTATAACATTACCAAGCTTGGTTAACCTAGATTATGCAGATGTTAAAGCCGTGATGTCTACAGGAGGAGGAGTGGCAGCTATTGGAGTTGGAGAAAGTAGTTCTTCAGACAGAGCAAAAGATGCTGTAATGAAGGCTTTACAAAATCCTCTACTAGAAGTAGATTATACAGGCGCTGCTGGTGCGTTAGTTCACATAACAGGTGGACCAGATTTGAGACTAGAGGAAGTTAATCTTATAGGAGAAACTGTTGCTCAAAGTTTAGATCCGTCAGCAATAGTTTACTGGGGCGCACGAATATTGCCTGAGTTTGAAGGAAAGATTCAAGTAATAACAATAATAACTGGTGTTAAATCACCATACATACTAGGAAGTGCGCCAAGGGAAATGCCATTAATAAGAGAAACTAACCCGTTGCTAGGAATAGACATCATCAAATGAATTCCTTTCCCTCTTTCTTTTTCTTCTTAAAAAAAGAGGTGGTAAAGTTGAAAGAGGAAATGGATGAAGTCTGGGATCCGTTAGAAGACAATGTATACTTCGATGACGAGGGTTTCTAGAATTTATTTTAGAATCTTTTTTAAATTTTTTTCCAAACGACTCCTTCTTTAGTATCTTCTAGCAAAATTCCATACTCGTTTTTCAATTTTTCTCTAATTTTATCTGCTTCTTCAAATTTTCCTTCTTTTCTCAACTTTTCCCTTTCTTCAATTAGCTTTTTAACTTCCTCTGGCAATTCCTCTTCTTTTAAGAATTCTTCAAGCTTTAACCCAAGAACTTTATCAAAAAATAACATTAGCTCTATAGCTCTTTCTGCATCTTTTTTAGTTAACATTTTCTCAGCAATTAGTTTGTTTGTTTCGCTGATGAAATTGAACATAGCAGCTAAAGATTTTGGCATATTGAAATCATCGGCCAGAGCTTTCAAGAAATCTTTTTTGGTTTGACTTAAAAGTTTGGTAAATTCTTTTGAATGTTTTCCTTCTTTCACATTTTTCAAAGCGTGTAAAAAGTTTCTAATTCTTTCAATACTACCTTTAGCTGCATTCAATGCTTCAAACGTAAAGTTTTGTTCATCTCTGTAATGAGCTGAAATAAACAAAAATCTAATCTCTCTCCATGAATATCCCCTATCGAGTAAATCTTTTAAAGTGTAATAATTTCCTAAACTTTTGCTCATTTTTTGTCCGTTAACAAGCAAGAAGTTGCAGTGAATCCAATAGTTAACAAATTTTTTGCCAGTCGCTGCCTCGCTTTGAGCTATTTCGTTTGTATGATGAATTGGAATATGGTCTATTCCACCAGCGTGAATATCAAATGTTTCTCCTAAATACTTCATGCTCATGGCAGAACATTCTATATGCCATCCTGGAAATCCAACAAAATTGAATTTAACTCTATACTTCTCTCCTTCCTCTTTAACTTCAAGAATTTTTATATTCGGGTTTTCTTTTGACCATTTCGAAACATTTTCGTATTCTTCTTTAGTTAAAACCCATTCAGTTATATAATCCCATTCCATGTGCCTTTTTTTGTCGGCGGGAGAGAATTTCCATAGAGCAAAATCTGTTATATTTCTTTTTCCCTCTACTGGCTCTACCCTAGCTCCCTCAATCAAGTACTTGTTCAATTTTTTGAAAGACATTCCAGTTAATTTTCCGTAATCTTTGAATTTTGAGGTATCGTAATAAATTCCGTCTTTCAAAATGTAAGCATATCCTTTTTCTTTAAGTTTTTCTATTAAATCTTGCATTTCTTTTATGTGTTGAGTTGCTTTTGGAATGATATGAGCTTTTTGTATGTTTAAAGTTTCTATATCTTTGAAAAACTCTTGAGTAAAGAATTCTGCAATCTCCCAAGCAGTTTTCTGTTTTTCTCTGGCTGCCATTTCTACTTTATCTTCTCCTGTATCTGCTTGACTAGTTAAATGACCTACATCAGTTATGTTCATGACATGAATGACTTTATAGCCAAAAAGTTCAAGAGTCCTCCTTATCACATCTTCATTCACATAAGTCCTCAAATTTCCGATGTGAGCGTAATCATAAACAGTTGGGCCACAAGTATACATTCTAACTTCTTTATCGTTTATTGGTTTGAAAACTTGTTTTTTTCTTGTTAGCGTGTTAAATATTTTTATCTTCATGAATTCACCTCCCCAGCAAATAGAAAACTAAATAGAAAAGAGATAAGAACTAGCTTAACAAAGATGACCAACCATTTTTCTAATAGTTGATTCAAATTTAAAAGCTTTTTGTAGATAAGGGAAATTCTAAAATGAAGGAAGCAATTCTATACAAAAAATTAAACGGAAAAGTTCAATGTACAGCTTGTAGAAGGAGATGTGTTTTGGAAGAAGGTCAAATAGGTTTTTGTGGTGTAAGAAAAAATATTAGAGGAAAATTAAGGCTTTTAGTTCATTCCTTACCGAATGCTGTAAATATTGATCCAATAGAGAAAAAACCATTATTTCATTTTTTGCCAGGAACTTTAGCTCTTTCAATCGGAACTCAGGGATGCAATTTTGCTTGTCAGTTTTGTCAAAATTATGATTTAAGCCAAAGAAGAGAAATAATTGGATTTAGATTAACTCCAACACAAGCTGTGAAAATGGCTTTAGATTATGGATGTAAATCAATCAGCTATACTTACAATGAGCCAACAATTTTTATAGAGTACGCTTATGATGTTGGTAAACTCGCTAGGAAAAAAGGTTTAGCAAACACTTTTGTTACTAATGGTTATGAGAGTGAAGAATCTATTGAGCTAATGAGAGAATTTATAGATGCTGTCACAGTAGATTTTAAAGGAAATGGAAATCCTCAATTTTACTTGAAATATATGAGCGTTCCTAAAGAAGAAGAGATTTATCAAACTTTGCTAATGATGAAAGAAGCTGGATTTCATATTGAAATAACAGATTTAGTAGTTCCAAAAATTGGTGATAGTTTAGAAGATGCCAAAAAACTTGTTAAGTGGATTGTAGAAAATTTAGGAGAAGAAACTCCAATTCACTTTTTAAGATTCTTCCCACACTATTTACTTAGCAATCTGCCACCAACTCCAGTTGAAACTTTAGAAAAACATGCTAAAATAGCAAAAGAGGAAGGCATGAAATTTGTTTATATAGGAAATGTTCCTGGTCATCCGTTAGAGCATACTTATTGTCCTAAATGCGGAAAACCCCTAATTGAAAGATATGGCATAGAAATTGTTGGTTGGCATTTGGATGAAAATTTTAGATGCAAATATTGTGGATACAAGCTTCCAATAAAAGGAGAAAATTTTCTCAAAGAGAAACTTGAGAATTTAAAGAAAGAAAGCCAAAATAGAGAATGAGGAAATTAGAAACATTTTTGACTCTCGCACTTCTTTCTATCTTTGTTTTTAACTGGGCTTATTCCTTAGATTGCAAAATTGTCACCGGTTCTTGTCCTTCTGGATACTCCTGTCTATTTTCTCTTTATTCCACCTCAAACTCACATGCTGGAGCCTGCGGCTATTACACATATTCTGTTTGTTGTGATGAAATATTTTCTTACATGAATCAAACTTGTAACTCTTCTACTTCAGCCATATTGTCATTTTATCAACAAAACAACACTCACGTAGCCGAACCAAATTACTATAATAATTGGAAGCTCTGTGCAGGTTATTCCACTTATCCTTTGGAATGTACAATAAGACAAGGTCCATGTTATGATGATGAAACATGCTTAGTTTCGCTTTATAATACTGTAAATTCTCATGTTGCTAATTGTAGCTATTACAACAATAGTCTTTGTTGTAAAAAACTTAGCGATTTGATGGTTAATTCTTCTTCATTTCAATTTCCATCTAATTTAATTTTTGGCAGCAATGTAACAATAAACATAACTATTTGGAACATTGGAGATACAACAGCTTATAATGTAAACGTTTCTTGTTATGAGAATGGTAAATTGTTTGACTCAAAAATAATTTCTTCAATACCAGTAGGATCGAGTTATCAAACATCTTGTAATTGGACTGTTAGTTGTTTAACAAACATTTCGGTTAAAGTCGATCCAAACAATTTGATAAAAGAATTGAATGAAAGTAATAACGAAGCTTGGAAGCAAGTCTCTATAATTGAATATTTAAACGTTACAATAGATTATCCGGCGNACGAACAAAGGTTTTACAGAGGGCAAACAATTTGGTTGAATTCTACAATAAATTCTTCCTGTGGTAATCCAACGTCTTATGATGTTTATTGGTA
>JGI26465J51735_1000570_pt1 | contig 14501 bp, 9 predicted proteins | sample PerSpoBPS_BMetaG_FD_51735 | JGI IMG/M metagenome (IMG submission 51735) | reverse complement strand
AGTACAGTATCAAGGATTATGCAAAACTTGACTAGTCAAATTTTGCATATTCAAGAGCAGTTCTATGACAAGCATAAGCCAGTTGAAGAGATAGCAGAGTTCTATGGCTTGGATATACTACTGCATCCTAGGCTAGGCTATGATTATGCTGGTAGGATACTATGACAGGCAATCCTAAACCTACTGTTACATAGAGTAAGATGAATTGGTAGCTTTACTAACAATAAGCGTAAGAATACAATTTCTACCATCATTTAAAGGAATTGGTATAAAATGTATTGTTGGAATATTTAACAACTCAGTTTTTGTTCAAATAAAGAGAGTCTATCGTGATTGGCTCTGCTACTTTGTATAGGATAAAACTGTTGTGTTTTTTCATCAATCCCAATTATATAAATTTTAATATAAGATCTTTCCAATTTACTTTCTATGTCCTCCTTAAATCTTTTTATAATTTCTTTATCATCACCACTAAAGAAATCACTTGATTTATATTCGATAAGATTATTTTCTTTTGTTATTAGTTGTTCTGAGATACCTATATCTTTAGCTATCTTTCCATTAATCTTTTCAAATAAATACTTTATTGGCTCTTCTTCATTTTCTTTCTTAAGCATGTCAAATACACAATATAACATAATTCTATCTAATGTTTTATCTAATAATTTAACATTTTCATATTTTTCTATGAAAAGTTTTGTTATTTCATTTACTTTTAGTTGGTTAAAAAATTGTACAGATGATATCTGTAATGGTGGGTATAGTAACGGAGTTCCAGCATGAAATATCTTTATAGGTTCTTTGTTCAAAAGCTTGGTATAAATCTCATCTAAGAAACTCTCTCTAATATCTATATTTCCATTTATAAAAAGAATATAAAAATTCGGATTTCTTTTAATTAGAACCCTTTTTTCTTCTTTTTCTTCTTTTTTAATTACACAGTTTCTATCATCAATAAATTTATGAATGTATATAGTTATTTCTTCATTTATTTCTTTATATTTAGTGGCATAATAATTTAAATTGTATCTTTCCGCCAAAAAATCTTGTAAGAAATCATTTATTTTCTTATATTTTTTCCTCCATACTCTTACTTGAATTATCTGTAATCGCACTAATGGATTTGATAAAACTAAATGATTTCTTTCTATTTCTAATCGTTTTTCGTCCAAAATACTTTCAATATCTTCATCTCTAAGTTCTAAAATACAGTCTAATTCATTTATCTTTGTATATATCCTAGTCTTACCTCCAAAATAATATGATGCTTCTTTTTCAGGAAGACCTAACCAATCAACAAGTGATTCTGAACGATATGTTTCATAATAGACTACCTTAATATTTATGTCTTCCCTCTTAAAGTATACGAATCTTAATACGTTATCTTTATCTAACATCCTTTCAATAACTTGCCACTCTGGGGTTATCGTCTCTTCACCTAATATACTATGGCATAAAAATAAACCTCTGTCAGATAATATAGCTATCGCATATTTGTCTTCTTCTCTCATTCTTGTTTTCATAGAATCAGTAAAGTCATTGATTAAGTATCTAATATTCTGTTCATTAATATGCGGAAAGTTAGATAAGAGATCATCCAACCATTCACGACAATTCTCCTTTAATTCTAATTCATTTAAGTTCTTTGTCTCCCCATCATTTATCAGGGAATCAATCATCTCAAAAATCTTCTCTTTATCTATATTTCGTGTTATCTCTTTCTTATTTATTTCATCTTTCTTTACACTTTTTGAGAAAACTACAATCGGATTATCATTACTTACATTATTAGTTGCTTGTGTTGTCATATATTTAAATTATTTTCTTGAAATTAGTATATAAATATTTTGTTGATGATGGTGTGTTGAATAACTTAATAAATTAGCATTTAGTATGTCTTTATACTAAATTATGCATACATTATTATATAATATCGTGATCTATGTCATGAATTAATAGAATTCACATAAAAAATCTAGTTATTCAACACACCAGTTGATGATAGTTTGTTACAAAATAAGGATTGCTAATAATTTTAGTAATAATTAGTTATATCCTAAAGTTATTCCATATAATCGATAATATCTAATAAATTCTATAAAATAAACGAAGTAAATGGCTTTTGCAACAAAGCATAATAACAATAAAAACTTAAATAGATAGGATTAGGCAAATATAATAATACATGGAACCAAAACTTCCAAATATATGGGAGATTTGCACGTTTAGCGATGAGATAACATACGGTATATTTGATATGAGTAGATTTGCTGTAGAGTTGCATGATGTATTGAGTAATAATAAATCTGTAGCCAATATATATAGGGATCCAGAACTCTTCTTCTCTAATACTTATCTAACTCAGCATATGGAGAGACTCATTAAGGATGTATTGTTAAGGATAGCTAGGAATGAAGGGAGCCCTGTATATATCATAGATACGGAGTTTGGTGGGGGTAAGACCCATACACTACTACTCCTATACCATCTATTCAATAATAGGGATATTGGGAATAAGCAGATACGTGAATACAAGATAGATGAGAAGTACGGTATATTAGAGGTACCAGAGGCTAGAGTAGTTGCTATAGACTGTAACATTGTTAAGAGGAATACCCTATGGGGTGAGATAGCATATGCTATTGGCAAGTATGATCTGTTCAAGAGGCTTGATGAGAACAAGGAGGTGCCAAAGGATATAACATTATTGAAGAGTCTATTCGATAAGCCTACACTGTTACTCATAGATGAGTTACCTCAGTACCTATTAAAGGCAGATAGTGATAGGGTAGGAAATGTTACTCTAGCTGATCTTACAATAGCATTCATACAAGACCTTATCAGGTCAGTATCATCTGTAGATAACTGTGTGCTTATAATAACATTAACTGCTAGACAGAAGTTATATGAATCTTATACAGAAAGAGTTAGGAGTATTGTTGATAAGGGTAACAAGAGTATAACGGACTTTAGGGTAGAGAATATTGTAGACGATCTTAAGCAATCATTATCTAGGCAATCACAGTATATAGTGCCAGTAAGCAAGGAGGAGGTATACGATGTTATAGTTAAGAGGTTAGTTAAGGTTAGGAAGGACGATTATAAGAAGGTAGTGGAGGCTTATTATAACTATTATTTAAATCATGGGCTTGTAAGTGAGCCAAACTATAGAGATAAGATGCTTAAAGCATACCCATTCCATCCATTCCTAATAGATACCCTTTATGAGAGGGTAGCAAGCATAGATAAGTTCAACAAGACTAGGGGTGTGCTTAGGCTCTTAGCATTAGCTATACATGAGATATATAAGAATAAGAGGGAGTGTAAGATAGTATCAACTGGGGATATAGATCTATCTGAACTAGCAATAAAGGAGAGTCTAACAGATCATATAGATAAAGGCGATCTTAAACAAGCTGTAGAGAGTGATTGTATAAGCAAGGCTAGGAGGCTTGATAGTAGTAAGAATACAAAGTTGGTAGAGAAGGTTGCAAGAACCATCTTTATACACTCGTTGATAAGTGCAACAAAGGTATCTGGGATAAAGCCAAGTGAAGTAAAGTTAGCTGTATGCTACCCTAACATAGACCCTAGTCTGGTAGATATTATACTGCAAGAGATAGACAAGGAGTTCTGGTACTTAAAGGTAGAGAATGAGCAGTACTACTTTAGTACTAAACCAAATATAAACAAGGTTATATACGAGTATATGAGTAATGTAAGAGAAGATGAGATAAAAGATAAGATTAGAAGCCTATTTGAACCCAAGCATAAGAGTCTATTTGAGCCTAACATCAGCAATAATATATTCAAGATATATGTATGGGAGAAGGATCTACCAGATGATGAGCATCTTAAGTTATCCATAATTGATTATGATGAGATAAGGCAAGACGATGATAGTAATAAGAGGTTATTTGCAAATATGATATCTAACGCTGGGAATAATATAAGGATATACCAGAATACTATAGTAATATTATATCCAGATTACCATGGNATAGAGGCTTTAAAGAATGCTGCAAGGCATGTTATAGCAGCTTTAAAGGCTAAAGATGATGAGAGGATAAAGATGGATAGCAATGATATAAAGGCTATAAAGCAGAGGATAGAGGAGTTTGAAGGAGTACTATTAACTACATGTAGGAATACATACTCAAAGATAGCATATCCTTACTCCTCTGATATAAGGATAGATACATTACCTCCAATTTATGCTAGTAAATATGATCTGCTATCTGCAATAAAGGAGAGGTTAAAGAGTAGTGGTAAGCTAGTAGAGAGCTTAAGCACTAATGTAATAGTAGATAAACTTAAGGAAGGAGATAAGGGAGTGATGCATATACATGATGATATCTATAAAGTGTTCCTAAAGGATAGGCGTGAGAGGTTTGTGGTTCCTGCTAGCAAGATACTCGATGCTATAAAGGAAGGTGTATCCAATAGCTTATTTGGGTATGCAGATAGGTTAGAGGAGGTAGATGGGAAGTATAAGGCTATCATAGGTAGAGAGGTTAATGTTAGATGGGATGGGTATGTGATAAGGAAGGATCTCATACATGTTGAGGACAAAGGTAAGGATAAGGATAAGGAGGAGATAGGAATTAGGGTAAGTGCAGTAGGTTTAGGAGCAGGAGTAGGAGAGGTTATGGGGCAGCAATCAACTATACCCTATCCATACCAAGATACCTTATCTAAGCAGTATGTATATAGATACATTATAAGATCTAATAGTATAGATGAGATTATAAAGTTGCTATCATCTGTAAATATAGTAACGATAGGCAGAGATCATAGCAGATCGTTGCATGCAAGGTTAGTAAACCCAAATAAAGATACCATAGAGATAAGGAGTAGGCTAAGCAACATAGAGGAGCTAAAGAGTCTGCTAAAACAGTTGTCTAACCTTAAATTTAATGTTGATAATAATGATGGTGGCATGGCAAGTATAGAGATACAGACATACGAAGATATAAGCAAGGAGTTAAAGGAGCATGGTATAAGGTATGAGGGAGCTTAGTTACTCGCTAGCATTAAGCAAGAGTGGTAAGTCTGCCATGCTTAGGATTGAGGTAGATGATCAGTATGGTAGAAGGTTTGTAACTCTATCAACAGTAAAGGGCTGGAGGAAGGATATAGCAGTCAAGCATTTAATGTTTAATGGTAATGATTGGAGTATAGACTCTGCTAGAACGTATATAGGATTAGAGNTGTTAAAGGTAGCAAGGGATTGGTATGAAGGCATTAAACTTGTAAATGCTGTAAAGGGTTTAAGTGTATTTGAGGTTCACTTCTGGGCTAGCAAGTTATTGGTTAATAAGAAGGCTAGGAGGGCATTCAAGGTAATGTATCTAAACTAACTAGGGTGATTAATATGGATAAGAGGTTGATAGAGAAGAGCGATGTGGATCTGCTGGAGTTATTTGATGATATAAGCAAAGAGGCAAGAATTGAGAAAACATTTGATGGAACGCCTCCTATAAACAAGATACTATACTGGTGGACAAGGAAGCCACTGATAGTAGGTAGAGCAATAGCATTGTTAAGTATTATGTCATATGACTATGATACATCAAAGGTTAAAGGGTATCTGAACCTTAACAAGGGGGAGAGAGCATACAAGTATAATATCAATACTAACAATCTTATCCCTATACCTAATGTTAAGGTATTGGACCCTTTTGCTGGTGCTGGTAATCTTATATTTGAGGCTAGTAGGTTAGGCTTTGAATGCTACTCTCTAGACTATAACCCAGTAGCGTACCTTATACAAAAGGCTGTACTAGAATACCCAAGGATATACACTAATCTGAAAGATGATGTTAAGATGTATAGTGAGAAGGTTATAGAGAAAACAAGGCAAGAGTTAAAGGATCTTTATTATTATGATAGAGGTAGTAGTACAAGAAGAGTATTAGCATACCTTTATGTATGGTGTATAAGGTGTCCTTACTGTAAACAAAGGATACCCTTAATGAACCACTCGTGGCTTGCTAATAAGAAGAAGATAGGCATTAAAGTAAAGCCTAATAATAACAATAACAGGGATTTTAGTGTTGAGATAATAAATAATATTAGCAAAGAGGAAGGAGAGTTCTTTACTCAAAAGAAAGGTAAAGCAATATGTATTGATTGCCATAACTCTATAGATTATGACCATTTAACAAGCAATATTGCTAAGAACAAAGATTTTGAGCTTATCGCTTTGGTAGTTAAAGGTAAGAATGGCAAAGATTATGAATTGCCTAATGCTAATGATAGAGAGGCTATAAGGAAGGCTAAGGTAATGCTAGAAGGAAGATTCCAAGAGTTAGTAAATGAAGATTTAGTACCTTTAGAGGAGATACGCCAAAGTGGACGTGATAGTAATCTGATAGGATATGGTTTTACAAAATGGTATGAGATATTTAATCCTAGGCAATTACTCTTAATGGCTACATTATTAAAGAATATTAGAATAATTAGCAAGGAGATAGAAAGAATTAAAGGTAAAGATTATGCTAAAGTTATAGTAACATATCTAGCCTTTATGCTTTGTAAGCATATAAATTACAATTCAATAGGAATTGTTTGGCATGCAATTTGGGAGAGTATAAGTCAGACGCTAGCAATGCGAAGCCCTAGAATTATCTATAACTTTGCAGAAACTAACCCATTTGAGAAGACCAGCGGATCATTATACAATATGTTAGATAACATAGTTGATGCTATAGGATTTGCTAGCAAGAATAATAATAGCAATAACAACAATAGCAATAGCAATAACAACGTACCTAAAATAATATTAGGCTCAGCATTACACTTGCCATATGCCAATAATTACTTTGATCTAATAATTACAGACCCTCCATATCTAGATGATGTTGCTTATGGAGAGCTTAGTGAGTTCTTCTATGTCTGGCTATATAGAGCGTTAAAGGACTACTATCCAGAGTTACCAGCAAGAGTACCTTTAGATGAGGATATAGTAGTGAGCAAGAATAGATTTGGTAGTAAGAAATTAGCAATGGAGTTCTATATAAAGGCATTAAAAGGAGCATTTAAAGAGATCAATAGGGTATTAAAGGATGATGGTTTAGCAGTTGTATTCTTTGCACACTCAAGCCTAGAGGCATGGAATATACTGCTAGATACATTAAGGGAATCAAGGTTCCAAGTTATCTCAAGTTATGCTGTACATACAGAGTCTGAAGTAAATATGCTTGCTAGAGGTAAAACTTCATTCATGAGCAGTATAGTTATTGCTTGTAGAAAGATAGTAGAGGATAGAGATGCGTATATAGAAGATCTTATACCAGAGATTGATAATAGGATAGATAGCCTATTAAAGAATATAGATAGAGATAGGCTACTAAGATTGCCTATAACAGATCTGCTAATAATGATATATGGCAAAGTTCTAGAGGCAACTACAGCATACTCAAGGCTTAAGAGTTACAGCAAGGCGCAACCAGACTTTGAGAGTATACTAAACTATGCTAGAGAGTATATGATGAGGGTTATAGTTAGGAAGTTAATAGATAAGGATGTGAACATAATAGGCTCAGAGATAGCATTCTATATTGTAGGTAGGGTATTCTTTAATGGTATGATACCAGCAGATGATGCATTGCATATAATGAGAACATACAACCTAGATGATAATAGACTTAAGAGGATAGCAACCAAGGAGGAAGGTTCTATAAGGCTTAAACCATTCAAAGAGGTTAACGTTCAACAAGTAGATGATATTGATCCTAACAACATACATCAACAACTCATGTTTATAGAGCATATAACTGCTAATAAAAAGGAAGGAGCAGCAAGGATAAGATCGTATATAAGCAATTACCCACACAAGTTTAGGGTTGATGATATAAAGAGTATAGTATCACTGCTCTTAAAGTCCTATGATGTAAAGAGGAATAAGGGTATTAAATTAAGTAAGGATGAGGATGAAGAGTATAACATATTAAAAGCAGTAGACGATGTATTAAATACAGGTTCTAGCCCTAGTAAAGGGAACATGGACTATTGGATAAATAAATAAATGAATGAATAAATAATAATAATGATGATTATGATGATTATGAATAACTATAATTGTGATGATAACACGATAATAACTAATAATTATGAGGTAAGATATGATGATGATAGATGTAGGCTCAAAGGTTAGGGTTAAAGCAAGCAATAATGAAGGTATAGTATTAGAGGTAAGTAACGATTTTGTTAAGGTATTAATTAACAACGAGTTAAGATGGCTAAAGATAGATGAATTGGAGGATATATCATATACTCTAATAGATAGGTTCATAAGATCTGATTATGATAAACCAATAGAGTTCATACTTGCTATTGATGCATATAGGCTACTGACTGAGTACAAGTTCAACCCATATGTATTGGCATCTAGCACTAAGGTAGAGATATTCCCACACCAGATAGATGAGGTTATAAAGATAGTTGATGAGCAGCAACGCTTGCTACTTGCTGATGAGGTAGGCTTAGGTAAGACCATAACAGCTGCACTTGTTGCTAGTGAGTTGAATGCTAGGGGTATAGTAAAGAGGATGCTATTTGCTGTACCAAAGTCCCTAACTGTAAAGTGGAGAGATGAACTTAGATCTAGGTTTGAGTTAGATGCAAAGATAATAGATTCAAGCTATGTTAAGGTATATGGTAATCCATTCAGGGATAAGGAGTTCTGCTATGTAACATCCATGGATTATCTTAAGCAAGACCATGTTATCAAATTACTAAAAGATGCTAATAATACTATAGATCTAGTGGTTATAGATGAGGCTCATAAGCTAGCAAGTGGTACTGATAGATACAAATTAGGTGAGTATCTGGCTAACATATCTACATTCATGCTCATGCTAACAGCAACCCCACATAATGGTGATGATGGGGATTACCTTAATAGGGTAAGGCTGCTTGACCCNTATATAAGTGATGTAGATGCAAGNAGATACTTGCTNATAAGGAATATCAAAGAGGATGTTATAGACTTGGATGGTAAAGAGGTATTCCCTAGCAGAGAGAGTAAGACTGTAGAGGTTAAGTTAAGCAATAAAGAGGCAAAGGTTCATGAGATGCTTGATAACTATCTAGCAATGCTACTTAAGTATAGCAGAGGGGATAAGAGGAGAGAAGGGGCTGCAAGGTTTCTATCTATGCTATTTAGGAAGAGGGCATCTTCATCCATACATGCATTAAAGCTCTCATTGGAGAGGAGGTTAGAGAAGTTGGCTACTGCTACTACTACTACTGTAGCAGATCTAGATGCATTCAACGATGCTGTAAAGAGGATAAGGGAGGGTGAGGAGGAGTTTGATGAGGAAGAGTATAGCAAAGGCGAGGAGTATGTTATAGGTTATACACCATTAACAGCAACAACAATGCTACAGAGAGAGAAGGATAGCATTAAAGAGATCTTAGATGCTATCAATAATATTATTAGTAGTAGTAATAAAGATAGCAAGTTTGAGGTCTTACTTAACTGGATAGAGACTATAAAGAAGAATAATAAGGGTAATGATAAGGATACAAAGATAGTTATATTCACAGAGTATAGGGATACGCTCAACTACCTTAAGGATAAACTCTCACANAAATACAAGGTTGTAAGCATAGATGGNAGTATGAGCGTTNATGATAGGAGTAATGCGTTAAATGATTTTAGGCTAGACAAGGATATAATGGTATGTACAGATGCTGCTGGNGAAGGTATAGATATGCAGTTCTGTAACATAATGATAAACTACGATCTCCCATGGAACCCAAATAGATTAGAGCAGAGGATGGGTAGGATACATAGGATAGGGCAGAAGAGGAATGTCTACTATTACAACTTTGTACTTGATACCCGTAATACCATAGATGGCTACATACTAGAAAAGTTGCTTGCTAAGATAGAGAGCATAAAGGAGGCTATGGGGGATAAAGTTTATGATGTATTAGGCATGCTGATAAGCGAGGATGATATANCCAAGTTATATGAGGAGCTGTTAATGGCACCAAGGGATAAGTGGGATGCTAAAGTAAAGATTATAGATGGCATAGTTGAGGAGAAGAGGAAGCTTGTAGAGAAGATAAACTCTCTACTCTCTGGCTATAGGCTTGATAGGAGTAAGCTTGAGGATATGAAGCATATACTGAAGAGTGCTGTTGATAGTTATGAGGTTAAGAGGTTCGTTAATGTATTCCTAGGGCTTTACAATGGCAAGATAGAAGAGATCAAAAGAGAAGAAGAGATATATAGGATATACATGCCTAAGGGTTTGATATACTCTTACAACAATAGTAGTAGCAGTAGCAGCAGCAATAGTAGTAGTAATGTACAATCAATAAGCATAGGTTCATTCTCTAAAGATACAGCTATGAAGCAAGGGATACCTTACTTTGCTTTAGGCAATAACATGGTAATGGCTATGCTAAAACATGCAGCAAGACCAAGAATCTCTGTATTTAAGCATGATTATCTTAATGGTTTACTCTTCATCTTCTTATTATCAGTATATGATGCTAGAGGGAATGCTAGAGATGGCAAAGTAGTAGCATTGCTGGTTGATAAAGAGGTTAAGGGGGTAGATGTGAAGAGCATATGGGATCTAGAGGGGAAAGAAGAGAAGGATAGCAATATTATTACTATTCAAGAACATGAGCAGAATAAGAATGAGATAACCACTACCACTAGCAAGTTATTGGATGCTTATAATAAAGCGAAGCATTATGCATCTAATATAATAGATGGAATGCTAACTAAGGTTAGTGAGAAGATGAATGCTATAAAGGAGAAGAATAGAGAAAAGATAGAAGATTACTATTCAAAGGAGATGAGCAGACTGCAACATGATATAGTAGAGTATGAGAGAAGGCTAAGAGATGAACCGTATCTACAAGGGCTTATAACACAGAGAAAGAATGAGATAAACAGATTAAGGAGTGAGTTACAGAGTAAATTAAAGGAGCTGGAGGATGCTTATAAATTATATAAGGTTATAGAACTCATAGGGGTAGCAGAGATAACAGCAGATAAGGGTAGTGATGTTAGATTAAAGATAGAGAGGGCTGGTATGGATAAGGTATTAGAGTATGAAAGGAAGAGGGCTAATTATAAAGAAGACCTAGTAAGCAAGATAAAGGATGTATCGGATAGGCTTGTTGGCTATGATATAGAATCGTTTGATAGAGTTATAGAGGTTAAATCCTTCAAGGATACTGGTAGTATAGAGTTGACTAGCCATGAGTGGGTTACAGCTATTAGGCTTAAGGATGAGTACTGGTTATATGTTGTTGAGGATGCTTTAGGCAATGGTAGGATACACACATATAAGAATCCAACAAAGATCTTTAAGGATAAGGTAAGAAAAATACCTATAGTTGATTACAGATATGTGATTGATGATTGGAAGGAGAAGGAGGAAGAGTGAAAGGGATAAAAGCATACTGATCAAGTAACTATTATCTTTATTCTGCTTGTTAATCATAAATAAATACCAGTAAAATTGTGATTATGAACTTGATTTAAGTTGCCACTTTAGTATAGATGAGAATTGTTCTTTAGTAACGATGATTAGATTCCTTGTTTCATATGTTGGTTTCCCTTTTTCTTTTAGAAACTGGAGGTATTCTGTTATTGCTAGAAAGGATCTTAAGACTTTCTTATCCCAAGCAATAATTATTCCAATCCTTCCAAAAGCACATGCATTAACTATATCGCCAAGTCTGTGTTTTCTAGTACCAGTTCTTTCTATTTCTATAGCTAGAAAGCATCTAGCATTACTATTTATCCCATTAAGTTTTTTGTAACCGTTTGGAATATATTTGCTAAAAGGGAAACCCCTTTGAGTTTTCTTTAAACTGACTTAGAAGTCTATTTATAAACTGGTTTGAAGCTTCGCTTAACTTATTGTATTCTTCTATGCAGCTTATTTCTCCATATGCAAATGGTCCTACTGCTATGTCTATCCTAGGCGAATATTTTCGTACTTCTTGGCGTACTTCTTGATGTACTTCTTGGTCTTCGTCTTTAAATGGGCTCCATTGATTTCTAACTTCTATCTTACATTGGCCTTTAGTTTCTATCTTACTGCTGATCTTATAAAAATAATCACTAAGACATCCAGTTAACTCTTCTTCGTATTGTCTGGTCTTAATTCTATATCCCATAATTTTTAACTAACTATCACTTTTATATATATCTGTAGTGATACACTAAGACTGCTAACGAAGTGTGATATATCTAGCATTTTCTACTATTTTGATCAGTCCTTCTATTAGGTCTTGCATCTTTCTCGCTACATTTTTAATCCCATCTATACCATTAAAATAAATTATCTTAGAGAAATTGGTACTTGTTCCTTGCTTGACTCGTAAGCCTAAATTCTGCCCTAACTCATAGACCTTGTCATATAATGAAGCATCAAATACCCACACACCATTATCACCATTAGGATTGCTGCTTATTGCTACTGCAATCTTTCTCTCTATGTTCCAGATATTTAACCCTACACCGCTAGGCATCATTTTTATTTGTACATTATCATACTTCTCTTCCATCTTCTTAAATACATCTATAATCTGAAGTATCTCAGCCTCTAATCCATTATCCTTGTATATCTTAATTAGTTCATCAAACGTTATTGGTATCCTTCTAGGTTTAGTAGTACTAGCAATATTCATCCCAGGAGGAGGTGTTATAATAGGTACAAATACCTCACCATGACCTTCAATGTAGTATTTGTTAAGCTCAAGTCCAAATATATCCATGCCCCAATCTCTATTTAAATGGATTATCACATCCTTTAACCTTTGCTCAATATCATCCATGCATACTATGAGAACAAATCTCTTCTCATCTAAACTCTGCTTTATACTATTAACAATCTCAGTATCTTCACCTAGGATCTTATATATGCTCTCTCCAGTCCTTTCTTCTATCTTTCTCTTAAATGTATCAAATGACTCCTTTGCCATCTGTGAGGCATAATCTAATAATTGTGCTATTATACTCCTTCTATCAGAGTTCTTCTGTAACTTGGTCTCAACTATGTAGATATTACCTTCATTATCAACGCATAGAATATCTATGCTCCCTACATCAATAGGGTACTCATCTGTTAAAGTAAATATCCTCTCAGAGGAAGTAGTAGGAGTAGGAAGCAGTGTAGGATACTCTTTTATCAGTCTCTTAAGCATATTCTCATCATCATATCTAGAAGGTAAAATCTTTATTATTCTTCCATCATTATCTTGCTTAAAAATAATATGCTCATTCATGATATTCATAAGCCTTAACCCTAACAGTTATATTTATATTTTTATGAAGGGTATCTAATTTATGCTTAACAAACTCAAGGATGATATACTAAGGTTATTAAAGGAGGATGAGGAGTTTAGGTATGCTGTAATAGGCTTATTAGGCTTACAAAGGTTAGAGGAGGCAATAGCAAGGCTTATAGATGCTCAAGCAAACATGGAAGCAAGGTTAAAGAATGTAGAAGAAGCAGTAGCAAAGTTAAGTGAGGATATTCTTAGCAAGTTGGTAGATAATGTAACAAGGTTAGCAGATAATGTAATAAAGCTAGCAGATAGAGTTGCAATGCTTGTAGATACCATATCAAGTATGGAATCAAGGCTAGCAAAGGTTGAGGAAGCAGTAGTAAGGTTAGCAGATATACAAGCAAGGCAAAAAGAAAGGCTAGCAAAGGTTGAGGATAGGTTAAGCAAGGTTGAGGATAGGTTAAGCAAGGTTGAGGAAGCATGGATAAGGAGTGAGGAAAGGTTAGCAAAGGTAGAAGAGAGATTAACAAGGGTAGAGGAGAGGCTAGAGGAGCATGATAGGAAGTTCAATGAGATAATAACAGAGTTAAGGGAACTTAGAAGGATAAGCATCAAGCATGATAAGATGTTAAATAAGCATGATAAGATATTAAAGGAGATAAAGGCTTACATGGATAGAACCTCCTTAACCCTAGAGGAAGAGGCTAGAGAGGTTATAGCATATAGGTTAAGAGAGAAGGGTATTGCTATTACGAACATAAGTAGTTTAATGCTTAAAGGTATTGAGATCGATATATACGCTACAGATACCAATTTATGCTTGATAGGAGAGGCAAAGACTAGAGTTGGTGTAAATGTTGTAGAGAAGGTTGATAAGGATATAAAGAAGCTATGCAGAAAGTATCCTAATTACTTAAAGGATAAGGTTATAAAAGTAATATATGGTATGCAAGTACTACCAGATGCAGTAGATGAAGCAAGAAAGAGAGGAATATGGTTAGTTACTGCTAATAAAGAGATAACTGAGTTAATGATAAGATAAGAAATAAGGAAAGAAAAGATAAGGATTTGATTATAGTAAGGATTCCCTTGCTACCTTCATTACCTCATCTACGTTATTGCTATTATCTCCAGCATTAACACTCTTCTCAATCTCCATCTCCATTAACCTCTCAATATTCTTTATCTGCTGTAGTACTGGTACTGTTAGGTAAGGCATCTTGCCTAGATAA